>Ga0209585_10000491_pt1 | contig 15200 bp, 15 predicted proteins | sample NGEPerone_FD_185491 | JGI IMG/M metagenome (GOLD analysis project Ga0209585, IMG submission 185491) | Arctic peat soil microbial communities from the Barrow Environmental Observatory site, Barrow, Alaska, USA - NGEE Permafrost154B-one... | ecosystem: Environmental > Terrestrial > Soil >... | reverse complement strand
TTGTTATGTTTCTAAAAGTGAAAAATGACGAAAAATAATATAATTGATTTGCCTGTATCTGGAATGGAAAGTGAGCATTGTGCCTTGATTATCGATAAGGGTTTAAGCAAGGTGGAAGGAGTAGATTCACATAAAGTTGAATTAAATAATCATAAAGCCATTATAGAAATTGAAGATCCGGAAACCTTGGGTAAAGCTGTGCATTCCATCCGTGATTTAGGTTATGACGTACCTACTATAAAGAAAAATTTTCCAGTTACCGGCTTGAGCTGCGCATCTTGTGCTATCAGTGTAGAAACCACTTTACAATCAGAAACCGGTGTGGTAAACGCGGCAGTTAATTTTGCCAATTCTTCTGCTTCGGTAGAATATATTCCAGGTGTTGCTGATATAAATCATTTTAAACAATCCATTCAGGCTATCGGTTATGATCTAATGATTGAAGAGGATGAAGAATCAATTGATGCCTTGGGAAAACTCCAGCAAAGCCATTATCAAACTCTGCGTAAACGCACCATTCTTTCTATTATATTTTCTATTCCTTTGGTATTAATTGCAATGGTTTTTATGCATATCCCATTTGCCAATTACATCATGTGGGCCCTGGCTACGCCGGTAGTTATAATTTTCGGCCGTCAATTTTTTATCAATGCATGGAAGCAGGCAAAACACCGCTCTGCCAATATGGATACTTTGGTAGCGGTCAGCACCGGAATCGCTTACCTGTTTAGTGTATTCAATACTTTATTTCCGCAAATGTGGACTAACAATGGTTTGCAGGCACATGTTTATTTTGAAGCTGCAGGCGTTATCATCACCTTTATATTATTAGGTAAACTGATGGAGGAAAAAGCGAAATCCAATACTTCATCTGCCATAAAAAAATTGATTGGTTTACAACCAAAAACGGTAGTGCGTATCAATAATGATAACTCAGAACAAGTCATAAAAATTTCAGAAGTACAGGTTGGTGATAAACTTGTTGTAAAACCCGGAGAAAAAATTCCAGTTGATGGTTTAGTAATCTCGGGAAATTCATTTGTTGATGAAAGTATGATTTCCGGTGAACCCATTCCGGTAGAGAAAAAGAAAGATGAAAACGTTTTTACCGGAACCATTAATCAAAAAGGTAGTTTTGTTTTTGAAGCAAAAAAAGTAGGCTCAGATACTTTGCTGGCCCACATCATAAAAATGGTACAGGAAGCGCAGGGAAGCAAAGCGCCGGTGCAGAAATTAGTAGATAAAATTGCAGGCATTTTTGTCCCTGTAGTTATTGGAATTGCCATTCTTTCTTTCATTACATGGATTATTGTAGGTGGCGATAATGCACTTACCCATGGATTATTGGCCATGATAACCGTATTGGTGATTGCCTGCCCTTGTGCGCTTGGCCTGGCTACGCCAACAGCTATTATGGTGGGTGTTGGCAGAGGCGCCGAAAATGGAATTTTAATAAAAGATGCGGAGAGTTTGGAACAGGCAAAAAATATCAATGTCATCATTTTAGATAAAACAGGAACTATCACAGAAGGTCATCCCCAGGTAGTGGATATTGAATGGAAAAATGAGGAAAACATACCGGAATTATCACAATTATTATACAGTATAGAATCTCAATCTGAGCATCCTTTAGCAGAAGCAATTGCTCACTATTTTCAATCAAAAGATATTAATAAAATAAATTCGGAACACTTTGAAAGTACCACAGGTGCTGGTGTTTCAGCATTTTATATGGGCAAGCATTTTTATGCGGGCAGCTTAAAAATGATGCAGGAAAAACAAATATTAATTCCTGGCGAATTACAAAGCAAAGCAGAACAATGGTTGAGTGAAGCTAATACCGTTATTTGGTTTTCTGATGAAAAAAACGCATTGGCCTCCATAGCTATTGCCGATAAAATAAAACCAACTTCAAAAGAAGCCATTCAACAATTGCAGGAAATGGGAATTGAAGTTTATATGGTTACCGGCGACAATAAAAAAACCGCTGCCGCCGTTTCAAAGCAGGCAGGAATTAAAAATTTCAAAGCCGAAACATTACCAGCCGAAAAAGCGGCTTTTGTAAAAGAACTACAGCAGCAGGGGAAAAAAGTGGCCATGGTAGGCGATGGAATTAATGATAGCCAGGCGCTGGCACAATCAGATGTAAGTATTGCCATGGGAAAAGGAACAGATATAGCAATGGATGTAGCAAAAATGACCCTGATTTCGTCGGACTTAAATCATATTCCCAAGGCTATACAATTGTCTAAACAAACCGTAAAAGTGATAAAACAAAATCTTTTTTGGGCGTTTATATATAATATAATTGGTATCCCGGTGGCGGCAGGAATATTATATTCTTTTACAGGATTTTTATTAAACCCTATGATAGCAGGAGCAGCAATGGCCTTGAGTTCTGTAAGTGTAGTAAGTAATAGTTTAAGATTGAAATGGATAAAATTATAATCGCCCGATAGACAATTGAAAACAATCAAATTTTTAGAAATTAAACTTTATTTTTTTACATAAATTGATGAATAATTTCTTCTCTACGTAAGCCTAAAAAATAATTATATCTTTACATACACAGTGAAAAAAATTACCCTCATATTACTCATAAATATTTACGCACTTTCTGTTTTAGGATATGGCGTAAAAGGGTTTTATTGTTGTGGTAATTTAAAATCTGTAACTTTTAGTTTTACTCAGCATGCTCAAAAGAGCCATTCCACAAGCAGTGACAAAAGCAATTGCTGCAAGACAAAATACCAATATTTTAAAGTAAAAGACAATCATGTCGCGTCTGATCATATTAATAGTCCTGAAAAATTCTTCACTTTATCCAATTTATCTATCCCTTCTTTTCAGCCCATATTTTATGCTAATTATAAAATAATTTATGCAAATCCTTGCAATGCTCCGCCATTGCACAAAGGAGTAGCCATACATATTTCCAACTGTACTTTTTTAATTTGATACCTCTCCTTTGATACGGCCCGGCATTTGCCCGGCTATTGGTATTTCTCTAATACCAATAAGATTTTCCTGAATAAATATTTAGTGATATTGAAACTAAGCTATTTAAAATATAGCCGGCAAGATTGTGAAGCACTATTTTTTTAGGGAAACAATCAACACATTTTATTTAAATGCTCAAACAATCAAATACAATGAAAAGAATAATTAGTATTACAATCGTTGCCCTCTTTACAACCCTTGTATTCGCGGCATGTTCTGGTTCATCTACAAAACAAAATGACACTTCTGCATCTGCTAAAATTGACTCTACAAAATTGATGAATACATCAATAAAATATACCTGTACCATGCATCCTGAGATAATCAGCGACACACCGGGCGCATGTCCAAAATGCGGCATGACGATGGTAATAAAAGAGATGAAAAATAAGGGCGGTTTGCAAATGGATAGCTCAAAATAGTTGCTTAAAAATTTAAATTTTAAAAAATGGTTCAAAAAATAATAGAGCTTTCATTACGCAACCGGTATATAGTGCTGGCATTTGCTTTGGGGTTATTTGTTTGGGGACTTATCGCTATGCAAAAAAATCCTATTGATGCTATACCTGATCTTTCAGAAAACCAGGTAATCGTTTTTACAGAATGGACTGGTCAAAGTCCACAGATTATGGAAGACCAGGTAACATATCCGTTAGTATCGAACCTGCAAGGTATTCCTGAAGTGAAAAACATAAGAGGAACTTCTATGTTTGGGATGAGTTTTGTTTATGTAATCTTTAATGATAATGTAGATACCTATTGGGCACGTACACGCGTACTTGAAAGATTGAACTATGCACAACGGTTGCTCCCGCAGGGTGTTACACCTGCTTTAGGCCCTGATGGCACCGGCGTTGGGCATGTATTGTGGTACACTTTAGATGCTAAAAACCTAGACCTTGGAGAGCAGCGGGCTTTGCAGGATTGGTATATCAAATTTGCTTTGCAAACAGTTCCCGGTGTGGCCGAAATAGCTTCCTTTGGTGGTTTTGAAAAACAATATCAAATAGTAGTTGATCCATTGAAGCTTCAGTTTTACAACATTTCATTGATGGATGTAATGAACAAAGTAAAAGAAAATAATAATGATGTCGGAGGAAGAAAATTTGAGATGAGTGATATGTCTTACATTATCCGCGGATTAGGTTATATTAAGAATAAAGAAGACATCGAAAACATCGGTCTCACTACCAACAATGGCATACCCGTAAGAGTGAAAGATATAGGGACTGTTCAGTTGGGTGGTGAAGAACGATTGGGAATATTTGATGAGAATGGCAATGGAGAAGTAGTAGGCGGAATTGTAGTGATGCGCTATGGCGAAAATGCGGATAAAGTAATACACGCGGTAAAAGCGAAAATGAAAATCGTGGAAAAAGGTTTGCCTGCTGGTGTTCATTTCAAATTTACCTACGACCGGAGTACTTTGATTGAAGCTGCGATAAAAAATATAAAAGGAAAGCTCTTGGAAGAAATGATCGCAGTATCTCTTATTGTGTTGCTCTTCCTATTTCATTGGCGAAGTGCTTTAAGCATTATCTTTCAAATACCAATTACCGTCGCTATCAGTTTTATTTTGTTGAATGCCTTCGGACTTTCTTCCAACATTATGTCGTTAACAGGTATCGCCCTTGCAATAGGTGTAATTGTCGATAACGGAATTATCATGTCAGAAAACGCTTATCATAATTTATCACAATGGCAAAATGACCCTGCTAATAAATTAAAATAAAATGAAAAATATTTTCAAAAAAATATTGCCTGAAAAAAATTATTTAAAAATCCCGGAAGATATAAGAATGGGCATTATTGAAAGTTCGTGCAAACAAGTTTCAAGAGGGGTGTTTTTTTCGACCATTATTATTATCGCTTCATTTTTGCCGGTATTCTTACTTACCGGGCAGGAGGGAAAATTGTTTGGCCCCCTGGCTTATACCAAAACATTTATTATCGCAGTAGATGCCATACTGGTAATTACTCTTGCTCCTGTGTTGATCTCTTTTTTTATGAGAGGAAAATTTACTCCGGAAAGCCATAATCCTATCAACAGGGGATTAGGAAAAATATATGAACCGCTCATCCGCTGGTGTATCAAATGGCGCAAAACAACTATTGCTATAAACATTATTGCCTTACTCGTAAGTATTCCACTTATCATGAGTTTGGGAAAAGAATTTATGCCTCCGTTAGATGAAGGTTCTATTTTATTTATGCCGGTAACTATGCCTGATATTTCTAATACAGAAGTAAAACGGATTTTACAGGTACAGGATAAAATAATTGCTTCAGTTCCTGAAGTGAAAAATGTTCTGGGCAAAGCCGGAAGGGCAAATACAGCTACTGATAACTCACCGATCAGTATGATTGAAACGATCATATTGCTGAAACCAAAATCTGAGTGGAGGCCTGGTAAAACAAAGGAAGATATTGTAAACGAACTCAACAGAAAATTACAAATTCCAGGTGTTACTAACGGATGGACACAACCGATTATTAACAGGATCAATATGCTCTCAACCGGTATCAGGACCGATGTGGGCGTAAAAGTGTATGGCCAGAATTTAGATACCATTTATGCCTTTGCACAAAAAATAAAAAATGAATTAATGGGGATTAATGGGGTGAAGGATTTATATGTGGAACCTGTTACCGGCGGAAAGTATATTGACATAAAAATTAAGCGGGATGAAATAAGCCGCTATGGATTAAGTGTGGATGATGTAAATGCTGTAGTGCAAAGCGCCCTGGGAGGGATGAAACTTACCACTACTATTGAAGGCCGCCAGCGCTTCTCGGTAAATGCCCGGTATGCACAGGATTTCAGGGACAATATGGAAGCCTTAAAAAGCTTACAGGTTCAAACAAAACAATTTGGCCCCGTTCCTTTGCAGGCGGTGGCTGATGTAGCAATTACTACAGGGCCGCCGATGATCAATTCAGAAAATGCTTTATTGCGCGGAACTGTATTATTTAATGTGAGAGACCGTGACCTGGCAGGAACTGTTCAGGAAGCGCAGAACAGGCTAAACACAATGCTTACCAAACTACCCAAAGGTTATTACATTGATTGGAGTGGCCAATATGAAAATCTGTTAAGCAGTGAAAAAACAATGAAAGTTATTTTACCGGTTGTATTAGTCATCATTTTTTTTGCCATGTTTTTTGCATTTAATTCTGCCAGGGAAGCTTTGTTAAGTTTAATTTCTATTCCATTTGCCCTCATTGGCGGAGCGTTCATGATTTATTTCTGGGGTGTGAATTTATCAGTAGCAGTAGCAGTTGGTTTCATTGCCTTATTCGGTTTGGCTGTAGAGACAGGCATTGTAATGATCATCTATCTTAATGATGCCATGCAACAATTAGTAAAAGCAAAAGGCAATTCGAGGGAAACCATAAGCAAAAATGATTTACGTGAATATGTAATATCCGGCGCTGCCAAAAGATTACGACCAAAGATGATGACGGTGTCAGTTATACTAATTGGATTGATTCCGATTCTATGGAGTTCAGGAGTAGGAAGTGATGTAATGAAGCCTATAGTGTTACCAATGATAGGAGGAGTTTTTACTTCCGCCGTCTTTGTACTTTTAGTATCACCTATTATTTTTTTAATGAATAAGGAATGGGAATTGAAGAAATATGGAAAAATTCAGGTGCTTGAAACAAATCATTAATAATAGAAAATAATGAAGAGAACAATTTTAAAATAATCGAATCAAAAAACAAAATGTACATCATAATTAAATCAACAATTACATGCCCACATTGCGGACATCAAAAGGAAGAAATAATGCCCACTAACGCCTGTCAATATTTTTATGAATGTGAGCAATGCAAAACAATCTTAAAACCGAAAGCAGGTGACTGTTGTGTTTTTTGTTCTTATGCAAATGTTCCTTGTCCCTCTGTTCAGCAAGAAAAAGATTGTTGTAAAAAAAATTAAAATGAAAATGAAAAAATATATTCCGGCAATAACATTATTTATTTTATTAGGCAATTACGCCAATGCCCAGGAGGTTTTAAAACTGAATGACATCTTTTCACTCATTCAAAAAAATCATCCTGAAATGAAGATGTATGATGCACAGATCCGTTCTCTTGACGAAGCTTCCAAAGGCGCTAAAAGCTGGTCGCCACCAGAATTTGGAGCCGGTTTTTTTATGACGCCTTATAACATTGGCCTCACAAAAGCCATGGGTTCTCAAAAAGGTATGGGTTCATTTATGCTTACTGCTTCGCAAATGTTTCCCAATAAAAAAGAACAAAATGCGAATGCTTTATTAATGCAATCTATGTCGTCAGTAGATAAGGAAAACAAAGAAGTTGCACTGAATGAATTATATGCTGACGCAAAGAAAAATTATTATACCTGGATGATTATTGAAAAAAAACTGACCGTACTTAATGATAATGAAAAGCTGCTCAATTTTATGATACAAAGTACCGAACTGCGTTATAAAAATAACCTCGGAAAATTAAATGCCTATTACAAAGCAAAAGCTGAATTGGGTAAAATTGAAAACCAGCGTGAAGTATTACATAATGAAGAAAAGCAAAATCAAATTGTATTAAACACCTTAATGAATCGTGATAAAAATGAAAATTTCATTGTTGATACAAATTATACTATTAAAAATTATAATCCTGTTGACAGTAATTATTTAATACAGACACGTAGTGATATAAAGTCTGTAGCACAGGATATAAAAATTAACCAACTTCAATTAAACCTGGAAAAAACAAAGCAATTACCACAGTTTGGCGTAGAGTATAATCACATGTTTGCATTCGGGAAAGCACCGTGGCTCTTCTCTTTGATGGCAACCGTGAAAATTCCATTAGCTCCCTGGTCATCCGGTGGATATAAAGCAAACATCGAAAGTTTAAAATGGAAGGCACAATCCTACGAAGCGCAAAGGCAAATCATCATCAACCAGGCTTCCGGGGAAGCGGAGGGTTTGCGTTCTTCTATCAACAGTAAAAAAAAGCAGTTACAATTATTTGAAGAAAATATTATTCCTGCCTTGAAAAGAAATTATCAAATTATGCAGTTGGCATACGAACAAAATACTGGAGAATTATTTGAATTGTTCGATGCATGGCAAACCCTGAATATGACACAGTTCGATTACCTGGATCAGGTGCAGGAATTATTAAATCTCCAGGTGCAGATGGATAAAATACTGGAACAACAATAGAATGAAAATGAAAAATTCAATAATACCAGCACTTAAACTTTTATTCATTGGCTTTGCTATTTCTTCTCTCACATTGATAGGATGTAAAAGCAGCAATCAGGATAATAAAATAGCTAATGATAATGCAGGCAAAGAAGAAATCTATACGTGTGCTATGCATCCACAGATAATAGAAGATCATCCGGGTAATTGCCCAATTTGTGGAATGAAACTCGTTAAAAAAGAAAATGCGAATAGGGAAATTTCAAAAATTGATCTTACCACTTTACTTCAACCCACCAACGAGATGGTAGTATCTTCTATTCCCGTTACATCCATGCAGATGGCAAAACAACAGGTACAAATAGACGCATTGGGCAGCATAGAATATGACACAAGATTCATCAGAACAATAGCTGCAAGAGTTGCCGGCAGAATAGAAAAACTGTATATAAAATACCGATACCAACCTGTTCACGCCGGCGATAAGATCATGGATATTTATAGCCCGGAATTATTAACCGGACAGGAAAACCTTTTGTTCCTGGTGAAGAATGATCCTGCTAATACAATGCTGATTAATGCAGCAAAACAAAAATTATTATTGTTGGGGATGAATAATAGCCAATTGCGAAATGTGATTACCACAGGCAGAGCCCGCGCCGATGTTACGGTCTACAGCAATTATACCGGCCATGTACATGAAGCAGGTAATATGGCCAATTCACCTCAGGCATTAAATACATTGAACGAAACAGGTGAATTATCTATTAAAGAAGGAATGTATGTAGAAAAGGGGCAGGCGGTATTCCAGGTAAATAATATGGATAACATTTGGGTAAAACTGAATTTTTTTGCAGGCGATAATTCATTAATAAAAGTTGGGACTCCAGTAACCATAATTCCTGAAACAGCTCCGGATAAAAAAATTCTTTCCAAGATTAGTTTTATTGAACCCTTTTACAGAAACGATTCCAAAACCTTAACGGCAAGAGTTTATTTTAATAATTCAAAATTAATGTTACCGGTAGGAAGCCAGGTAAAAGCAACTCTTACTATAAATACAGCATTTAATAATTGGCTGCCACAAGAGTCAGTTCTGTCGCTGGGTTTACACAAAGTAGTATTTCTCAAAAAAGGCAATGCCTTTCAGGTACACCCTGTAAGTACAGGAATTGTTGCCGATAATTTGATACAGGTAATTGACGGCTTGAGCGATAAGGATAGTGTAGCGATAAATGCACAATTTTTAATAGATAGTGAAGGATTTATAAAAGCTAAGAGCAATTAGAAATTGGCAAAGGTCAATGAGCAAAAGGGCAACTTCAAAATAATTTTTAAATCGTAAAAATTAGAGTTATGAGTTATAAAAAAATAAATGAAACGAAAGTTTATAAGCTGGGTTTTGAGCTTGCAATGAAAGTTTTCGAAGTAACTAAAAGGTTTCCTAAAGAAGAAATATATTCTCTTACGGACCAGGTTAGAAGATCTAGTAGAAGTGTTTGTTCCTGTTTGGCAGAAGCTCACAGAAAAAGATTATATCCAGCCCATTTCGTTTCTAAAATATCAGATTCAGATATGGAAAACGCTGAAACCCAAACCTGGTTGGAATTTGCGCAGGCTTGTAAATACATTTCACAAAATGAACATGATGAACTTTTTAATAAATCAGAAGAAGTTGGAAGACTTTTAAGTCACATGATTAATAATTCTGAAAAATATAAATAGATATGAATAGTCCATATATTGCCAATCGAAAATGGCCAATTGCTAATTGGATTTTACCAATTTGCCTTTGCTTATTGCTAATTGCTTCCTGCAAAAGTAAAACCCAAAAAACCGTGGTAATTGATAAAGGTGTATACTATACCTGTCCAATGGATCCGCAGGTAGTAGAATCAAAACCGGGGAAATGCCCTATTTGCCACATGGAACTATTGCCTGTCAAAAAAAGCGTTGAGCAAAAAAATGATAATGAACTTGAACTTAGCCCCGAACAAATGCAACTGGGAAATATACAGCTCGATACAATCCGGAATGGATTTATTGGCAATCAATTGGTCTTTACCGGAACGTTGAATTTTGATCAAACAAAAATAAATGCAGTTAGTGCAAGGCTTTCCGGGCGAATTGAAAAATTATATTTCAAAAAAATTGGGGATTATGTTTCTAAAGGAGCTCCGCTCTATGAAATTTATAGCGAAGAGTTGAACAATGCAAAACAGGAATATTTATTGGCCTTGCAAAAGAAAGCAAGCCTGGGAAATTCAATTATTAATTTTGATGATGTAATTGCCGCAGCTAAAAATAAATTACTGCTTTGGGGCATGAGTGAACAGCAAATAAAAAATATAAACTCTGCTACAGTATTAAATACCAGCACTACTTTTTACAGCACAGCTTCAGGATATGTTACAGAACTCAATTTACAGGAAGGCGATTATGTTTCTGAGGGAGGCACCATCGTTAAGCTTGCAGGGCTTTCCACGCTTTGGGTAGAAGCACAGGTATATGCTACGCAAATGGCACAATTAAATAATGCAAAAGATGCTGTGGTAGAAATTCCGGATATTTCCGGGAAAAAGATTTCGGGTAAAATTTCTTTTGAAAACCCTGAATTAAATACTGCGACAAGAATAAATCTCATCAGGATAAGTATTCCAAATGAAAACAACCAACTTAAGCCGGGCATGGCAGCCTACATAACTGTAAAAACAGGCGGCACAAATGCGCTTGCATTACCATTGGATGCGGTTTTGAGAGATGGCAATATGGCCATGGTATGGCTGCAAACGAAACAAAATAATTTCAAAAGCGTAATGGTAGAAACCGGTTTAGAAAGCGGAAATATGATCCAAATAAAATCGGGTATTCACCCAAATGATATAGTGGTAACATCGGGCGCCTACTTATTACAAAGCGAATATATTTTCAGAAAAGGTGCAAGCCCAATGGCTGGCATGGATATGGGTGGAATGAAAATGTAGTATTCAATTGAATATAAATATTATCCATAATTGTATAATCCGTTCGGGCATTTTAAAATTAATTTTACCCCGTAAGAAAAATAATAAAGCAATATGAAAAAAATACAATTAAAGAGCAATATCATGTGTGGTTCCTGCATAGCGAAAGTTACCCCGGTACTAAATGAAACATTTGGTGAAACCAATTGGAAAGTAGATTTAAAAGACCCGAAACGAATGCTGACAGTTTCCTCAGATATTGCTACAGAAAATGATGTAATAAAAGCGGTTGAAAAAGCAGGTTATAAGGCGGAAGAATTAAAGGTATAATTTAAGTGTTTTAAAACGAGGCACGGTATTTAATACTCATAAGGTTTAATCACTAAAAATAAATTATATGATGAACGATCATTCCTGGGGCTGGGGTATAGGTTGGGGTATGTGGATTATTCCAATTGCTGTAATTATTATCATTGTTTATTTTTTGAGAGGCAAACGCCAAAGGTGAAAGACCTAAAGCCAATTCGATCAAATAAAAAGGGAAATTACTTAATCAATTAAGGTGAAATGAAACTGAAGTGATGATTTATTTGGATTGTATTATTAGTATTCATTTTCACAGCTTCTTTATATTTCCTGTAACATAAATAAATTCTATTTTTACAATCGATTGATGAAAAAAATCAAATCCATACAATTAAAAGCGGCCCTGCTATTGATGGTATTCTCATTGAATACAATCATTGGGTTTGCATGTGCTGTTGGTTTGGATATGGGTTTTAATTCTCATCATCATGATGAAGAAGTAACGGAAATTCCGGTTCATGTATATGCGGACGTCAAGATGCATTCACATAACAATGAAATCAAAAATCATCACGAAGAAGCGGAGCATCAACTTCATAAAACTACCAACGATAAGGACAATTGCTGTCATGATAAAGCAACACAAATTGCACAACTTGATAAAGCAATTCCCGGCTCATTCAGCATAACAGGTAATTCGATATTTTTTACTTCATTTGTATCTTCTTTCTATATTGATCCTCTTGTTTCTACCGGGATAGATACAAAATTCAAATATTTTGTTCGAAGTCATCATCCTCCGATTCCAGACATTCGGATAGCAATACAAAGTTTTCAAATATGATTTGATTTAAAGTTTTGCGCAGGGTTTTATTACCCTGCCTGTAATTATTACATTTAAAAATTAAATTAAATTAAAATGAAAAAGATATTTTTTATAGTTGCCATGTTTGCAACTGCATTCGTGCAAAAAAGTTTTGCACAGGATAGCACGGGAACTCAATCCCAATTACTCCATTCGTACTATAATATTAAAAATGCTTTGGCAGCAGGCAATGCTAACGCTGCTTCAATAAGTGCGGAACAGTTTGTAAAAACTACTAACGGTATTGATTACAAAGTAATATCCGAAGGCAACATCAATACTTTGCTGAAAGATGCGACAGCAATTTCAGAAAGTAAAGATTTGAAAAACCAACGGATGCACTTTGCGAATTTATCAACCAACATGTTCGCCGTAGCCAAATCTGTAAAGCTTACAGATCAGCCCGTTTATTATACCTATTGCCCTATGAAAAAAGCATACTGGTTAAGCAATGAGGCAGCAATCAAAAATCCTTATTTCGGCAGCGCAATGCCCACCTGCGGCAAGGTTGTTGAAACATTGAGGTAATTCAAAATTCCCTTTATAACAGTAAACATTTTAAGAATGAAAAATATAATTATTGGTATGGCATTAATTGCCATCACCGCAGTTTCCTGTAACAACGGGAGCGATAACACATCAGCAAAAAATTTAAACAAGGATAGTACAAACCATAATAATAATTCCTCTGTGGCAACATCAAATAATACAAATACAAATGTTGCCGGATCCATGCAGGAAATGGTGAGCCAATACCTGCAAATGAAAAACGCATTAGCCAATGATAATGGAAAGGATGCCGCAAGTGCGGGCAATGCCTTTGTCGAATCAATGGGAAAAATGGAAAAAACATCGTTGACTCCGGACAAGAAGAAAATATGGAACGATCTGTCTGACGATGCTAAAGAAATGGCGGAACATATAGGTAAGAATGCCGGTGATATTGAGCATCAGCGGGAACATTTTGATATGCTTAGTAAAGATATGTATGATATGGTAAAAGCATTTGGCTCCGGACAGATATTGTATAACGACTATTGCCCCATGTACGATGATAAAAAAGGGGCAACATGGCTAAGTGAAACCAAAGAAATAAAAAACCCATATCTCGGTAAAAAAATGCCCACTTGTGGGGAAGTAAAAGAAGAAATAAAACCATAAACATGGGCCTCTTTAAAAAAATACTGTTGGTAATACTGATTGCGTTTATAGCAATACAATTTATAAGGCCGGCACGCAATACCAATGGGCAGGTATTGCCAACTGACATTACAAAAGCAGTAACCATTCCTGATACGGTATTGAATGTTTTTAAAAATTCCTGTTATGATTGTCATAGCAACAATACCCGTTACCCATGGTATGCAAACATACAGCCCATAGGTTGGGTGTTAGCAAGCCATATAAAGAACGGGAAAGAAAATCTCAACTTTAGTGAGTTTGGCACATACTCTGAAAGAAAACAGGCCAACAAATTAAAGTCAATTAAATTAAGTATCAAAGATGGATCAATGCCATTATCCTCTTATACTACCATGCATACCGGTGCCAAACTTAGCATAGAAAATAAAAACCTGGTTAATGATTGGGCAACAAAAACAAAAGATAGTATTGATGCAAAAAATTAAAAATGAGAATGGATAAAATAAAAAAATAGTAATTAAACTTTTAAGATCAGTTTTTATCTGGCAGAAAGATTGCTGTAAATAATTCAAACCGATAACCATTCTAAAATATAAAATCAGGTAGAATTAGCACAATCATTAATTCTTTCAATTGCACAGTGTTCAACCCGGTGTTAAAAGAATTTTTTAAATGGCTTTAGACACGCTATGCTCGCGGATTCATAAATTTTTCAATATATCACTTCATTAATTAAATATTTCTTAAACCTTAAAATTATAAAACTATGAATCACGGCAATAGCATGTTTCACGGCAATGGAGATTACTCATTTTGGGGAATGCACATGTTTGGGTGGTTCATCATGCTCATCTTGTTTATTATACTATTAGCATGGTTTACAAGGTTCCGGAGAAGAAAATGATCAGAACCATTTAAAAAATTCTCTTTTAAAATAGAGTAGCAAACTATAAATAAAAATGCTGCTATAATTAAGAAGGGTTCATTGAATAATAATTTTTAATTCTAAAATAAAAATATCATGGAATACTATTTCAGCAAAACCATTACCGATAGTTTCGACAACGCAATTCAAAAAGTTACAGAAGCGCTTAAAGCCGAAGGATTTGGCATATTGACGGAAATTGATATAAAAGCTACCTTAAAGAAAAAGCTTGATGTGGACTTTTATAACTATAAAATCCTGGGCGCCTGCAACCCGCATTATGCCTACAAAGCCTTACTGGCAGAGGATAAAACAGGAACCATGTTGCCTTGTAATGTGATAGTTCAGGAAAAAGTAGAAAGCCAGGTAGAGGTTTCTGCTGTGGATCCGGCAGCATCCATGCAAGCAATAGATAATAAAGATTTGCAGGATATTGTTACTGAAATAAGGGGCAGGTTACAAAAAGTAATTGAGCAGTTGTAGTGCTATTATCAACAACTAATCATAATAAAAAGGACTTCTCATCACAATACATTTTTCCGAATATGCAATGGAAAAAGTAAAACACAAAATAATAAAACGGGCAATAGTGAAACTGAATAAACTTTAAATATTCAATAAAATGAAAAAGCTAAAAATCTTTTTTACAACATACGTAATAATAATAATAAGATTTATTATGGCAAACCATTGTTGTCTATAAATAAAGAAAAATGGAAAATTCAAATTTGGAAACACCACAAAAAACAGCAGTCAATAAAAAAGAGGTGATCGTTATCTCCGGCAGCAGTGGCATGATAGGTTCAGCATTAATTCAC
>Ga0209585_10000490_pt1 | contig 15271 bp, 14 predicted proteins | sample NGEPerone_FD_185491 | JGI IMG/M metagenome (GOLD analysis project Ga0209585, IMG submission 185491) | Arctic peat soil microbial communities from the Barrow Environmental Observatory site, Barrow, Alaska, USA - NGEE Permafrost154B-one... | ecosystem: Environmental > Terrestrial > Soil >... | reverse complement strand
GTGGGGCAGGGAGGTCCTGTCAGTTCGTTCAAAGATAGTCACGGCCAGATGACCGCCGGGGGCACCTTTTGTCCTTAGGGAGATAGGAAGACAGATCGAACCTGGAGTGTGTGATGGAAACAACCAAGTCAGACGCGAGGAGCGGTTCGCCGCACCGCGTCGAGCGACCAAGAGATAACGGCGTCAGAGGTTGGGGCGACGATGGCAGCAAGCATGCCAACCCTGGGAGGGTCCGATGACCGGCGCCAGCCTTCAGATGACCGTCGAGCAGGTCCGCAGCCTGCCACCAGTCGTCGACGTGCCAACCGCTGCCGCCGTCCTGGGCGTCGGCCGAACCGCCGCCTATGAGCTGATCCGGGTTGGCCAGTGGCCCACCCCGATCCTGCGTCTAGGCAAGCTCATCCGGGTGCCGAGCGCACCCCTGCTTGAGCTGGTGGGCGTTTCGCGGTGAAGCACGGGGCTGTCGTCCAGCGTCACACCCGAGACTGTCCGCGCGAACCGGACGGCTCGTTCGCAACACATCGCTGCAAGGGCACGTGGCGGTACGTCCTCGAGTACGGCCGGGACAGCAACGGCGCGCGGTTGCAGACGAGCAAGTCCGGCTTCGCGACCAAGGCCGCAGCCCAAAGCGCCCTGCAGGCGATGGTCCGCACCCTGATGACCGACGTCAACCTGACGAGCCTGACGGTCAGGGAGTACCTGGAGACCTGGCTGACCAGCAAACATGCCCTGAAACCCACAACGATGGCCCTGTACACAGAGTTCACAACCAACTACCTGGTCCCCCACCTCGGGCAGATCCGACTGCTCGAGCTGCGCGCGCACCATCTGGACCGGATGTACGCGAACATCACCGTGGGGCTGCGCGGCAGACCTCTGAGCCCAAGCACCATCCGCCGGATCCACGGCGTGCTGCGGTCGGCCCTCAACACGGCGGTCAAACGCCGCCTGATCCCGTACAACCCGGCCGAGCACATCGAGCTCGCGCCCGAGAACCCGAAGCGACCAAAGCCGTGGACACCCGAGCAGAGCCAGGCGTTTCTGCAGCACATCGTCCAGGACCGGCTGGCGAACCTCTACCACCTGATGCTGGTCACCGGCATGCGCCGCGGCGAGACCGTCGGCCTGCGCTGGGAGGACGTCGACCTCGACGGCGAGTGCCTGTTCGTCATCCAGCAGATCACCGACGTCAACGGGCGGAGCATGGTCAGCACGCCCAAGACCAAACGCGGACAGCGCCTCATCCCCATCGACGCCGAGACCGTGGCCATGCTCCGCCGACAGCGAGAGACCCAGAACCTCGAGCGTGTCGCTTGGGGACCAGCGTGGAACGAGGCCGGCCTGATCTTCACCCGCGAGGACGGTCGCCCGCTGCGACCGGAGTACGCAACGAGGCACTTCCAGGCATTGGCCCTGAAGGCGGGCCTGCCCGTCATCCGGCTCCACGACCTACGCCACACCAACGCGAGCCTGGCCCTGTCCGCCGGCGTCGACCTGAAGGTGGTCTCAGAGCGGCTGGGCCACTCGCAGCTCGCCATCACCGCGGACCTCTACACCCACGTCAACCGGGGACTCGGCAAGGCCGCAGCGGAGCAGATTGCCCGCGCGCTCAGGCCCGCCAGCCCTGCAGTTCCTACCGCATCCCTGCCGCAGAGCCCCAAAAAAGCATCCCAGGAGGGTGGTGAGTCCGGTGCCAATATCTGAAAAAGCGCGGCCTCCGCCGCGTTTGCGCAGGTCAGGAGCCTGATGGCCGTCCTTCGTATTCAGAGCCGACGGGGGGACTCGAACCCCCAACCCCCTGTTTACAAGACAGGTGCGCTGCCAATTGCGCCACGTCGGCGAACTGCCGTCGCCGAGTCTCCTCAGCAGCAAGCAGGACGGCGAAATCGTACCCGCCGCAGGGTCAGACCCGAAGCGGCGATCCCAGCCGGACCGCAGAGGACCCGAAACCCCACCCAGCCATGACCCTGCTCGCGGCGACCAGGCGTGGTCACCGCGAAGGCGCCCGAAGCCTCCGCGTCAGTGCGAGTTGAGGTACGTCTGCAGCGCGGACACGGTGGTCGAGCTCAGGTGTCGCGCACCATCCTGGCGAGCGCCGATGCTGATCTGAAGCGCGCGGGTGGTCAGCGGGCCGATGGCACCGTCCGGCGTTGCGCCGACCTTGCGTTGCAGGGCTTTGGTTGACGTCCGACCCATGAGGCCGTCCGGGGCGACGCCGACCCAGCGCTGGATCGCGCGTGTTGTCAGGGGACCCATCGCGCCATCGACCGCGAGCTTTCCGGGGGCTGCGATGGCCTTACGAGTCGTCGAGCGCGAGACGGTTGAGACGGCCGTCGAGCGGGAGACCGCCACGACAGTGGCAGCGGACTTGGCGGGAGCGGTTGCCGCTGTGGCGGCACCCCCATTGGCGCGGGTCAGTCCCGCGCGCTTGCCGCAGGTGGGCCACGCGCCGGGTCCCTGAGCTGCGAGGACGCGCTGGGCGGTCACGATCTGCTCCGCCTTGTTGGCCAGATCGGCGCGCGTCGCGAAACTGGTGCCTCCGGACGCCTTCCAGGTCGAGGAGGAGAACTGCAGCCCGCCGTAGTAGCCGTTGCCCGTGTTGATGGCCCAGTTGCCTCCGCTCTCGCAGGCGGCAACAACGTCCCACACGGAACCCGACGCGTTGGCGGGAGCGCCCAGGGCAACACCGGTGACGAAGGTCGCCGACCCGGCAATGGCCACGCCGGTGATCCGCTTGCGCAACGGGCGGGGCCGGCGCACAGCGGCGTGCTTGGGTGCGTAGTACAAGGAGTGTTCCTCTCCTGACGGGCGCCGGAGAGGTCAGCTGTCGGGTTCGGACTGTCAGGTGCCCGGCCGGCGTACCGGCTTCACCCCAAGAGCCGGCTGTTGCCGGCTCACAATTGGGTCCCCCACCCTCGTCCATGCCCGGGAATCCCCGGTTCAGTGTCCGCCGACGAGGTTTGGCGCTGCGAACACGCGTTGCGTGTGATGGCGATATGAAGTTGTGTCTCGCGTCACGAAGGTCCGACCGTACGTGACACTCTAGGGCGCCACAACCCCCAAATGTGCCTAAAACAGTCTCGCGGGGACGGTCACCTGACCCAGGGCCACAGGTTCGGCGTGGCGAGCGGCGGCCAAGGCCACAGGTCCGGCTGACCGTGTCGCAGCCAGGCCCACACGCCGAGCCCCGCTCCGAGGAGGAAGAACGCCCCAACGACGAGCTCCTCGGCCGCCGTCCTGCCCGGTGCCACGCCCCTGATCAAGCTGCGGGACCCCCGCCGCAGGGACGCACCGCCGGGCCCCCACCAGGCCAGCAGCAGGCCGATGAGGCCTCCCACGACGATCGGCAGCGACCTGCCGGGCTGAGGTTGGCCTCCGGACCAGGGCATGAGCGCCAGCGCTGCGGAGAAGGTCGAGGCGACGGCGATGGCCGCGGGGAGTAGCAGCGCGATGACCGTTGCGGAGGCGGCGATGGCGAGGTGCCACGGGCTGATGACGATCGCCATAGGGACGTCGCGGCGGCGCCATCCATGCTCATGACGGCGCCGCACCAGCGAGGTGACCGAACGGTCAGCGAAGCGGGCCCACCACGACCACACGATGATCAGCCCGGCGGCGACCAGGGGCCAGACCGCGGCCACGCCCAGCACTCCCACCATCAACGCCAGGAGGGTCCCGATGCGAGCCGGCCGCCCGATCCGGGGGTCCGGCTGGCCTGGTCCAACGTCCAGGTCTTCCTCCCAGTCCTGCTCCTCCCAGTCCTGGCCCTGGTCCTGGTCATGGTCATGCTCGTCGTCCTGGTCCTGACGGAGGTCCCACAGCTCGTCGTCCAACGGGGGCGAGGGCTCGGCGTTGAGGAGGGGGAACGAGACGGGGAAGGAGAGCGTCACAGGCGCGCCCACGGCATACCGGTCCAGGGCTTCGACGATCTCGTCCGCGTGGGGACGCACCCCGGCGATCGGCGAGAGGGCGGCCTGAAGCAGGGGCGCCAGCAGCGGGTCCACGCCCGACAGGTCGGCCTGCCCACGGCGGACACGGTCGAGAACCACGTCCATGGGCCCGCGCCCGAACGGCGGAGCGCCCGATGCCGCGAACGCGAGCGTGGCGGCCCAGCCCCACCAGTCCGTGGCCTCGGTGACCGGCGCGCCCTCGACAACCTCCGGCGACAGATAGCCCGGCGTCCCCATCACCAGTCCGGTCATCGTCAACCGGACGTCGTCGGCAAAGTGGGCGATACCGAAGTCGATGACGACTGGATCCCCATCGAGGAGAAGGACATTCGCGGGTTTGAGGTCTCTATGGATGACGCCGGCACCATGGATCGCCTGCAAGGCCTGCGAGAGCCCGCGACCCAGCCGGAGCAGTGACTCAGGCTTCAGCGCCCCGCTGTTGGAGACGACCTGGTCGAGCGATGGACCGGGGACGTACCTGGTCACGATGTAGGGCCGGAGTCCCTCGGTGTCGGCATCGAGAACGGCCGCGACACGAGCATCCTGCACCCGGGCCAGCGTCTGGACCTCGCGGGTCAGACGGCTGCGTGCCTCGCTGTCGTGGGCGATGTGCTCGCGCAGGACCTTGATGGCCACCGCACGCCCGGACTGGTCGAGGGCGAGGTGCACGACGCCCATGCCGCCCTCACCGAGCTGCTCGATCAGCCGGTAGGGGCCGATCCACTGCGCGGGAACGGGCAGGAATCGGCCCGCTTCGCCGTCCCGCTTCAGTCCCGCCGTCATAGCCCTACGGTATGCCGTGACGACGGCCTCTCGGTGCAGCCCGACGCCTCGGATGTCCCTTGGCGTCCGCTGCTCGCGACCCCCTGGGGCTGGATGCAGTCGCCTACTGCTGGATGTAGTGGACCAGGTGATCCCGTTCGGTCTGGAGCTCGTCGATCCGCCACTTGACGATGTCGCCGATGCTGACGATCGCCACCAGGTGGCCGTCGGTCACGACCGGGACGTGACGGATGCGGCGGTCGGTCATCGTGCGGGCCAGGTCCTCGATAAAATCCTCGGGGGTGCAGGTCTGGACATCGCTGGTCATGATCGTGGCGACCGTCTGGTCGAGCAGACCGGCGCCCGTGCTGCGAAGGTGGCGCGCCACATCGCGCTCGCTCACGATGCCGGTCACCGTCTCGCCGTCATCGCTGACAACGAGCGCGCCGATCTTGTGCTCCTCCAGGATCTCGAGAAGCTGCTGAACGGTCGCGTCGGAGCGAACCGTCACCACAAGGTCGCCTTTACGGCGGATCACGTCTGAGATGCGCATACCACGACCGTAGTCATCCCCCGCCGCTCTCGCCAGAGGATGACGGGTCAGGAGCACGGCATCAACGGGTCTCGGTAGGCTGGGAGCTCACCCCGAGACAGGAGCTGATAGCGCGTGACCCTTGCTGGACCGACGTTTGATCTGGTGGTTGCCGCAAACCGCCTGCCGGTTGACCTTGTCATCGATGCCGACGGCGAGGGCACCTGGGAACGCAGTCCGGGTGGTCTGGTGTCAGCCATGGAGTCGGTCATGGAGGGCCGCAACGCTGCGTGGGTGGGGTGGTCCGGCGAGTCCGGTCCGGCCCCCGAGCCGTTCCACCAGCACGACCTGTATCTGCACCCGGTGGGCATGACGGCGGCCGAGATCCAGGAGTACTACGAGGGTTTCAGCAACGAGACGCTCTGGCCGATCTACCACGACGTGATCGTCCCGGCGTCCTTCCACCGCAACTGGTGGAACACCTACCGGACGGTCAACCACCGCTTCGCCCAGGCCATCGCGCAGGTGGCCGCGCCCGGTGCCACGGTCTGGGTTCACGACTACCAGCTCCAGCTGGTCCCCGCGATGCTGCGGGCGATCCGCCCCGATCTGCGCATCGGCTGGTTCAACCACATCCCCTTCCCTCCGGTCGAGCTGTTCGCCCAGCTCCCGTGGCGCCGGGCCCTGGTCGAGGGTCTGCTGGGTGCGGACTTCCTGGGTTTCCAGCGCACCGCCGATGCCGAGAACTTCCTGCGTGTCTGCCGTCGGCTGCTGGGCATGTCGACCAAGGGCGACACGGTGACCTTCACACCCCCTGGCGACGACCCTGCACGGCGGACGGTGCGGGCCAGCGCGATACCGATCTCGGTGGACTTCCAGGGGCTCAGCGCCCTGGCGCGCACCCCTGCGGTCATCGCCCGCGCGGCCGAGATCCGTGCGTCACTGGGCGATCCCGAGATCCTCCTGCTGGGTGTCGACCGGCTCGACTACACCAAGGGGATCCGGCACCGGCTGAAAGCCTATGAGGAGCTCCTGCGGGACAAGGCCGTGTCCCCACCCACCGTGACTCTCATGCAGGTGGCGACACCGAGCCGTGAGCGCGTCGACGCCTACCGCCTTCTGCGCGACGAGCTGGAGCGCACCGTCGGACAGATCAACGGCGAGTACTCCGTTCTGGGCTCGACGGCCATCCACTACTTCCACCATTCGTATCCCAAGAACGAGATGGCCGCGATGTTCGTGGCCGCGGACATCATGCTCGTCACGCCGCTTCGTGACGGCATGAACCTCATCGCCAAGGAGTACGTCGCCTGCCGCAACGACGTCGGCGGGGCCCTGGTGCTCTCCGAGTTCACCGGCGCCTGGCACGAGCTGCACCAGGCTTTCATCTGCAACCCTCACGACATCGAGGGCGTCAAACAGACGATCATGCGGGCGATCACCGCACCCGGGGACGAACGGCGCCGCCGGATGAAGGCGATGCGCAAGCGTGTCGCCGACCACGACGTGCAGCGGTGGGCCTCCCGCTATCTCAAGGCGCTCGCCGCGGCGCCGCTGAAGCCGCACCGGCCGACCCGCGCCGGCGACGAGGAGCTCCGAGAGGCCGAGCGCGCCAACAGGGCCAACCTCAGGGCGTCTGACAGGGCCTCGGAGCGGATGGGCCAGTGACTGACGTGGGCAAGGACCTGCGTATCGCGCTCGCCGCCTTCGCGGCACGACCGCGGGTGCTGGTCGCCCTCGACTTCGACGGCACGCTCGCGCCGTTCGTCACCGACCCCCTGCAGGCCAGGGCGCTGCCCGGCGGTCTCGAGGCCTTGCGTGCTGCCGCTGCCCTGAGCGGAGTGACCGCGGCACTCGCGTCGGGGCGTGACCTCGCAACCCTGACGGCGATCACCGGCGTCGGTCCGGGCGATGGCATCACGCTGATCGGCAGCCATGGCGCCCAGATCAGCCGCGGCAGTCAGGCCGGCCCCGAGTCTGCCGACAGCGAGGCGTTCCTTGACGCTGCCGCCGCGGCTCGCCTCGCGACGGTGCGTGACGAGCTTGAAGCGATCAGAACCCGCTATCCCGCGGTCCGACTGGAAATCAAACCGTCTGCCGTCGTCATCCATACCCGGGGTGTCGAGCCCTTGGTGGCTGCCGCCGCCACGAAGGCGGCGCATGAGGTGGGCGAGCGGCATACGGGCGTGCACGTCATGCCCGGTAAGGAGGTCGTGGAGCTGACCGTTCTCGAGGCAGACAAAGGCAGTGCCTTGCTCAAGCTTGCGCGCGAGTCGGGCTCGGACGCGACTCTCTACGTCGGCGATGACGTGACCGACGAGCGGGCTTTCGCTGCACTCGACCCGTTGTCCGGTGACCTGACGATCAAGGTCGGTGACGGCAAAACCGTTGCCGCACAACGGATTCCCAACCCTGAGTCCGTCGTTGAGCTGCTGAACCTTTTCGTCGACAGCCGACGGCTGTCAGGCTGAGCTCATCCTCGTGCGCGAGGAGCCGCACCGGTCGAGCCACGCACGACCAGCTCCGGCCGGAAGATGTACTCCGCGCGAGGGACCGGGTCGCCGGCGATCTGGTCGAGCAGGGCGCGCACGGCGGCCTCACTCATGGCCTGGACGCTCTGGCGAACGGTGGTCAGCGGCGGGTCGGTGAAAGCGATCAGCGGCGAGTCGTCGTAGCCGACGACGGACAGGTCTCGCGGCACCTGCAGGCCGCGAAGTCGGGCCGCACGGACCGCACCGAGCGCCATCAGGTCTGAGCCACACACGATCGCGGTCACGCCCTTGTCGATCAGTCGCTCCGCCGCCGCCGCTCCACCCTCGACGGTGAACATCGTGCGCTCGATCAGATCCTCGACGTCGGCGCGGCCGAGAAGCGTCACCATGGCGTTGCGGAAGCCGATGATCTTGCGGATGACCGGCACGTAGCGGTCCTGCCCCACGGCGAGCCCGATGTCCTTGTGCCCCAGTGCAACCAAGTGGCTGAGGGCAAGATCCATGGCGGCGACGTCATCGTTGGAGATGAATGGCGCGTCGACGCCCTCGATGTAGCCGTTGATCAGGACGATCGGGAGTCCGCGATCAAGCAGCGCGACGTAGCGCTGGGGGTCGCTGGTCGAGTCCGCATGCAGACCGCTCACGTAGATGATCCCGGCCACACCACGATCGAGAAGCATCGTCACGTAGTCGTCCTCGTGCACTCCGCCCGGCGTCTGGGTGCACAGGACGGGCGTGAAGCCCTGGCGCGCAAGAGCGGTCTCGATGATCTGTGCGAAAGCGGGAAAGATCGGGTTGGTCAGCTCGGGCATGACCAGCCCGACAAGTCCGGCGCTCTTGCGGCGCAGACGACTTGGCCGGTCATAGCCAAGGACGTCGAGAGACGTGAGCACGGCCTGCCGGGTCAGGGCAGCCACGCCCGGCTTGCCGTTGAGGACCCGACTGACGGTGGCCTCGCTGACTTCTGCGTGCTGGGCGATATCGGCCAGTCGTAGTTTCATGGCACCTCCTTCGTCTCGTTCGCCATGACCGGCGCAGCCCTTTCGCGACCCGTGAAAGTGACAGCAATCTAGCAAGTTCTTGCAAACGGTCGCAAGGTTCTTGCAAGAACTTGCAGGCCACGTTTCAGTAACGACGGGCGGTGACAGGCCCCAACCGGACGCCGGCCGCTCCGGGCGACTGGCGATCTACGGCGGAAATGAGGCAAGATACATAGGTAACCCCCTCGTAACTGCGTCTGGGTGCACCACTCCCCCCTTTACAACGGATCGTCCGGCACGTTCCTGCCGGTGAAGGAAGGTTTGACTCGCCATGGCAACAGTCAGGTTCGACAACGCAAGCCGGACGTACCCCGGAAACGACTCGCCCTCGGTCGACGGGCTCAACATCGACATTGCGGACGGTGAGTTCCTCGTCCTGGTCGGTCCCTCCGGCTGCGGCAAGTCCACGGCACTGCGCATGCTCGCCGGACTCGAAGAAGTCAACGTCGGCGACGTCTGGATCGGCGACCGCAACGTCACCGACCTGTCCCCCAAGGACCGCGACGTCGCGATGGTCTTCCAGAACTACGCGCTGTATCCGCACATGACCGTCGCCGACAACATGGGCTTCGCACTCAAGATCGCGGGCATCAACAAGACCGAGATCGCCAAACGCGTCGCGGATGCTGCCAAGATCCTCGACCTCGAGGACTACCTCGAGCGCAAGCCCAAGGCGCTCTCAGGCGGCCAGCGTCAGCGCGTCGCCATGGGTCGGGCCATCGTCCGCAACCCACAGGTGTTCCTCATGGACGAGCCGCTGTCCAACCTCGACGCCAAGCTGCGCGTTTCGACGCGGACCCAGATCGCTTCTCTGCAAAGACGATTGGGCGTCACCACGGTCTATGTCACCCACGACCAGATCGAGGCCATGACGATGGGCGACCGGGTCGCGGTCCTCAAGGACGGCGTCCTGCAGCAATGCGACACCCCGCGCCGGATGTACGACCACCCGGACAACGTGTTCGTCGCCGGCTTCATCGGCTCACCGGCCATGAACCTCTTCGACGTCCCTGTCATCGAGGGCGGCGTGAAGTTTGGCTCAAGCATCCACGAGATCGACCGCGCCTTCCTGGCGGATGCGGGCAAGGAGGTCACCCTCGGTGTCCGTCCTGAAGACCTCACCATCACCGCTGACGGCAAGGGTCTGGCCGTCACCGTCGAGGTCGTCGAGGAGCTCGGCGCCGACGCATACATCTATGGCTCGACCACCGAGACCGCTGGTGACATCAAGCCGATCATCGCTCGTGTCGACGGCCGCACCCCTCCAGAAAAGGGCGCCGTCATCAACCTCACACCGAAGGCTGGCCACGTGCACCTGTTCAACGCTGAGACGGGCCGTCGGATCGAGGGCTGACCGCCCCCACTGACCAGAAGGTGGCGGTTTCCCTCGAGGACGCCGCCACCTTCTGCCGTGTCACCTCGCTGACTTCTGCCGTGCCACCATGGTCGGGTGGCACTTGAGATCACCGCAGCCAGGCTGGATCCGGCAATGCTCGACCTGCCGTGGTCGCTGCCGTTGGAGGACTGGCCCACCGAGCTTCTTGCAGCCCTCCCACGCGGTATCTCCCGGCACGTCGTGCGGTTCGTCAAGCTCTCCGGCGCAGTCATCGCGATCAAGGAGATCAAGACAGACCTCGCCACCCGCGAATACAACATGCTGCGCTTCCTGAACAAGGTCAACCAGCCCTGTGTCGTGCCCCTGGGCGTCATCAGCGGGCGTACCGCCGCCGATGGCAGGGAGCTGGACGCCTGCCTGATCACCCTGCATCTGCAGTGGTCCCTGCCCTACCGGGCCCTGTTCAGCCAGGGCCTGCGCCCGAATACGGCGCAACGGCTGATCGACGCCTTGGCGGTGCTTCTGGTGCGACTCCATCTGGCGGGCTTCTGGTGGGGCGATGTGTCCTTGTCCAACACGCTGTTCCGCCGGGACGCGGGTGCGTTTTCGGCATACCTGGTTGATGCCGAGACCGGTGAGATCCGCAACAAGCTCTCTGATGGGCAGCGCGAGCACGACCTCGACGTTGCCCGGGTCAACATCGCCGGCGAGCTGATGGACCTGTCCGCCGGAGGGTTCCTGGCCGACTCCGTCGATCCGGTCGAGATATCGCAGACCATCTGCGACCGCTACCGCTGCCTGTGGCGCGAGCTCACCGAACGCCAGCGGTTCGAGCGGGGCGATCGGTGGCGGGTCGAGGAACGCATCCGTCGACTGAACGAGCTCGGCTTCGACATCGACGAGCTGTCGATCTCCACCGACATTGGTGGGACGACCATCCAGATTCAGCCGAAAGTCGTTGATGCAGGCCATCATTCACGCCGGCTGTTTCGCCTGACCGGGCTCGACGTCGAGGAGAACCAGGCTCGCCGCCTGCTCAACGACCTCGATGCCTACCGCGCCTCCCAAGACCGCCAGAATGACGACGAGGAGCTGGTGGCCCATGACTGGCTGTCCCAGATCTACGAGCCGATCACCCGCGCCATCCCCCGCGACCTGACCCGCAAGCTGGAGCCGGCCGAGGTGTTCCACGAGGTCCTCGAACACCGGTGGTACATGTCGGAGACCGCAGGCCACGACGTCTCGATCGAGGCTGCCATCATCGACTACGTCAGGAACGTTCTGCCCGGAAAGCCAGACGAGGCAACCGTTCTCGGCGTCGACACGATCGAGATGCCGGTAGTGGCGATGTCCCCTGACGTGAAGCAACCCTAGAGTGCTCGGCGGCGGGCCACTTCATAGAGGGTGACGCCGGTGGCGATGCCGGCATTGAGAGACTCCACGGCCGAGGACATCGGGATCGACACGATCTGGTCGCAGGTCTCGCTGACCAACCGCGAGAGCCCCTTGCCCTCGGAGCCGACCACGATGACCAGCGGCTCCTTGGCCAGCTCGAGCTCGGGCAGCTGCACATCGCCATCCATGTCGAGACCCAGGACGAAGAAGCCGGCCTTGCGGAAGTCCTCCAGGGTTCGGGTCAGGTTGCTGCACTGGGCGACCGGGATGCGAGCAGCCGCACCGGCCGAGGTCTTCCACGCGGCAGCGGTCATGCCCACCGAACGTCGTTCCGGCACCACGACTCCGTGCCCCCCGAAGGCGGCGACCGATCGCAGGATCGCGCCGAGGTTGCGGGGGTCCGTGATGCCGTCAAGAGCGACGATCAGCGGTATGCCGGGTGCCTCGGGGTTGACCAGGTCGCTGGGGTGGGCATAGGCGTACGCCGGGACCTGAAGGGCCAGACCCTGGTGGACTCCGCCGTCGGTGAGCCGGTCGAGCTCGCCGCGAGGGGTCTCCAGGATCGAGAGGCCGCGACCCGTGGCGATCTTGAGGGCCTCACGGACCCGGTCGTCCGACTCGAGCCGGCCGGCGATGTACATCGTGGTCACCGGGATGTCCGCGCGCAGCGCCTCCAGCACGGAGTTGCGACCGTAGACGATCTCGCTGGATCCTTTGGTCCGACGGGTCGAGCCGGGACCACCACCGCGTGGGGGACGTGCCCCTGGGGCGGCCGCCCGTTTGGCTCCGCGGACCGCAGCCTTGTGCGCCGGGTGCTTGGTGCGGTCAGTGGCCTTGGGGGTTGCGCCGCGGGCTTCGAGACCCTTGCGTCGTTGGCCGCCGCTGCCGGTGCTCGGACCCTTCTTGGGCCCCCGGATGGCGCCTCGGCGCTGAGAGCTTCCAGGCATGTTCGGTCGGCCTTTCAGGCGTCGATACGTCGGGCCAGCGACCAGCGCGCGCCCGAGGCTGTGTCCTCGACAACGATGCCCGCTGCCGTGAGCTGATCGCGGATCTGGTCCGCCAAGGTGAAGTCGCGTGCCGCACGGGCTGCCGCGCGGGCGTCGAGACGGTCCCGCACGAGTGCATCCAACGCCATCATCGTCTCGTCCACACCATTGCCCGAAGTCGAGCTCCATTGCAGGTGAAGCGGATTGATGCCGAGAACCTCGGTCATGGCGACGACCTTCAGGGCCAGTTGCTTGGCCTCGTCCTCGTCTCCTTCGTCGAGTGCGGTGTTGCCGGCTCGCACCGTCTCGTGGATGACCGCGAGCGCGCTGGAGACATTGAGATCATCGTCCATGGCGGCCGCAAACCCGGGCGAGAAGTCGGCGGAGCCGGCGAACCAGCCACCCACCAGTGCCCGATGCAAGAAGCCCTCGATGCGATCAACCGCCGCCTCGGCCTCGCGAAGTGACCCCTCGTGATACTCGATGGTGGAGCGGTAGTGGGCCGCGCCCAGGTAGTAGCGAAGCACGAGCGGGCGTGCGACCTTGGTGATCTCGGTGACGAGCAGCGCGTTGCCCAGCGACTTGCCCATCTTCTCGCCGCCCATGGTCACCCACGCGTTGTGCAGCCAGTAGTTGGCGAAGCCGAGGCCGGCCGCGCGCGACTGTGCCTGCTCGTTCTCGTGGTGCGGGAAGCGCAGGTCGACGCCTCCGCCGTGGATGTCGAAGGTGTCGCCGAGGTACTTGCGTGCCATCGCGGAGCACTCGAGGTGCCAGCCCGGACGACCCTGCCCGTATACCGTGGGCCAGCTCGCCGTGCCCGGCTCACCGGCCTTGTGGCCCTTCCACAACGCGAAGTCACGCGGATCGCGTTTGCCGCGTGGATCGGCGTCAGCAGCGGCCTCCATGTCGTCGATCCGCTGGTGGGTCAGCTCGCCGTAGGCCGGATAGCTGCGCACGTCGAAGTAGACGTCGCCGCTGTCGTCCTGGGCGGCATAGGCGTGGCCCTTGTCGATCAGGGTCGCCATCAGGTCCTGCATCTCGGTGATGTGACCGGTCGCCCGCGGTTCGTAGGTGGGCGGCAGGACGCCGAGCAGGTCGAGGGCGTCGTTGGTGGCCCGTTCGTTGGCGTAGCTCCAGGCCCACCACTGCGCCCCGGCCTCGGCGGACTTGGCCAGGATCTTGTCGTCGATGTCGGTGATGTTGCGGACCAGGGTGACGTCATAGCCGTGCCCGAGGGTGAGCCAGCGACGCAGGATGTCGAACGCGACGGCAAACCGGACGTGCCCGATGTGCGGAGCGCCCTGGGTCGTGAGCCCGCACACGTAGATGCCGGCCTTGCCCTCGGTGATCGGGACGAAGTCGCGCAGCTCTTGCGAAGCGGTGTCGTACAGGCGGATGCTCACCCGCCAAGGTTACCGGCGAGTCGACCACGCCCGAGCCAGCCGACCGATCGGGGGTAGCTCAGGGGGTGGCGAACACGATCGCCGTGGCGATGGCGGCAATGCCCTCGCCGCGGCCGGTGAGCCCGAGACCGTCCGTGGTCGTCGCCGAGACCGACACCGGTGCGGACACCACGGCGCTCAGCACGGCCTGGGCCTCTTGACGGCGTGGACCGAGGCGAGGGCTGTTGCCGATGATCTGGATGGCGATGTTGCCGATGGCAAAGCCGGAAACGGTCACGATCCGCGCAGCCTGCGCAAGCAGCTCGACACCGGCGGCGCCGGCGAGCTCGGGGCGGTCGGTGCCGAAGTGGGTGCCAAGGTCTCCGAGTCCGGCAGCGGAGAAGAGGGCGTCGCACGCAGCGTGGGTGGCAACGTCGGCATCTGAATGCCCGGCCAGCCCGCGCTCGCCGGGCCAGGTGAGCCCGGCCAGGGACAGTGTTCGGTCGTCGTCGGCGTACGGATGGACGTCCACGCCGACCCCGATGCGTGGCGTGGGGATGGGGTGGGCGCCAGGGTCGGCGAAGGGCCGCGGGCTATCCGACATGGGTGCGATCCGGCATGGGGACATCCTGCAGCAACGCCGTCGCGACCGCGAGGTCGGCCGCGGAGGTGATCTTGAGCGCCCGTCGATCGCCGTCGACGACATGCACGTGTCCCCCGCTCTGCTCGACCAGACCGGCATCATCGGTGGCCGAGGCCCCGCCGGCATAGGCCCGCTCGAGAACCTCACGCAGGAACCCCTGGGGAGTCTGTATGCCGCGCAGCGACTCGCGATCAGGAGTCGCCAGGACGAGACCCTGGGCGTCGACAACCTTGACGGTGTCGGTCACAGGCAGGCCGGGAACGACGGCGGAATGGCCCTCGCGCACGGCGTGGATCACGCGGGCGAACAGGTCCGCCGGTGCCAGGCACCTGGCGGCGTCGTGGACCAGGACGATGCCGTCGTCGGGGCGCAACGCAGCGAGTCCGGCCTCCACAGAGGCTGACCGATCGGCGCCCCCCGCCACGACGTCGATGCGGGGGTCCGGACCGGCGAGGTCGCATGCCTGGTCCAGGTGGGAGCCGGGCGCCACGATGACCACGTGTCCGACGTCGGCACAACCCAAGACGCCCCGCAGAGCGTGAGCCAGCAACGGCTCCCCGCACAACAGGCCGAATGCCTTGGGCATGCCAACGCCGAGCCGCACACCGCTTCCGGCGGCGACCAGAACTACGGCAACGTTCAGGAGGCGAGAACCTCGTCGAGGATGGCCTCAGCCTTGTCCTCGTTGGTCTTCTCGGCGAGCGCGAGCTCGGAGACGAGAATCTGACGGGCCTTTGCCAGCATGCGCTTCTC
>Ga0209585_10000488_pt1 | contig 15338 bp, 11 predicted proteins | sample NGEPerone_FD_185491 | JGI IMG/M metagenome (GOLD analysis project Ga0209585, IMG submission 185491) | Arctic peat soil microbial communities from the Barrow Environmental Observatory site, Barrow, Alaska, USA - NGEE Permafrost154B-one... | ecosystem: Environmental > Terrestrial > Soil >... | reverse complement strand
GGCTTATGCCCTGCCGCCAACGGTGTCGCCTGAGGCAGACGGGTTCCAGCCCCGGGCATACTGGCGCGGACCGAACTGGCCAGTGATGAACTGGCTCTTCTCGTGGGCACTGCGCCGCCGCGGCGAGATCGTGTTGGCGGATCAATGGCGCTCCGCTGGCCTGGCCCAGCTCGGTGATCTCTCGTTCGGGGAGTATTACGAACCATTCACCGGCGAACCCTTGGGAAGCCACGACCAGTCATGGACGGCGGCGGTGGCTCTCGACTGGGTCGCCGAACAGGCGTGACGTTGGGCCCAACACCGATCAATGTGCGCGACCACTCCGGCAGGCCATTGGAGCGGGCGCTGCGCGTGGCCATCGTGGGAGCTGGGGACCGAGGATCGGTCTATGCACGACATCTCGACGATTCAGACGGGGAAGCAGTGGTCGGTGCGGTCGCCGAGCCTCGCGAGGCCATCCGGAAGGCAATGGGAATCAGGTATGCTATCCCGCAGGGCGGCCAGTTCGCGGACTGGCGGGAGATGGTTGTCGCGCCGCGATCATGCGACGCGGTCGTCATCAGCCTTCGTGACTCCGAACACCTCGATGCGGCTGTGGCCTTCGCCTCGGCCGGATACGACATCCTGCTCGAGAAGCCAATGGCTCCAACACTGGCTGAGTGTCGTCGCATCGTGGCCGCCACGGAGAAAGCCGATGTGTGGCTTGGTATCTGCCACGTGCTCCGATACACGCCATACACATCCGTCGTCCGCTCGCTGGTCGATGGCGGCGCGATCGGGGACATCGTCAACGTCCAGCATTTGGAACCGATTGGCTTCTGGCACTTTGCGCACTCGTACGTGCGAGGCAACTGGGGCCGCGAGGCGACGTCGGCGCCGGTGCTGCTGACCAAGTCGTCGCACGACATCGACTGGCTCAGCTACGTCATCGGACGGCCGGCCACGCGTGTCTCCTCGTTTGGCTCACTGCTGCACTTCCGGCCAGAACACGCCCCAGGAGGCGCCGCGGAGCGTTGCCTGGACTGTGCCGTCGAGGACACCTGCGCCTATTCGGCCGTGCGAATCTACCGCAAGGGACTTGCCCTGGGCCTCCGAGAAAGCAGTTTCACCGCGGTCGTCGCCCCTGAGTACAGCGAGGACGCACTAGTAGATGCTCTCCGAAACGGGCCATACGGACGGTGCGTCTACGGGGGGCAAAACGACGTCGCAGACCATCAGGTCGTCTCGATCGAGTACGCCGGGGGCGTCACGGCCGGATTCACGTTGACTGCTTTCAGCCCTCTGGAAGACCGCAGAACCAGGATCTTCGGAACCAAAGGACAGATCGCGACAGATGGCAGCACAGTCGAGCTGTTCGACTTCCGCTCAAGCTCGACGACGCTGCATGAGGCCGTAGCCGGGGCCGCTTCCGCCGGTGAAGGCCACGCTGGGGGTGACGTCGCCATGATCAAGGCATTTGTCCGTGCACTATGCGATGGTGAGCCGAGCCATTTCAGCTCCGACGGGCGGGCAAGTCTGGCAACGCACGAGATCGTGTTCGCAGCTGAGGAGGCAAGGCTCCGCGGCACGGTCGTGAGCCTGGCCTGAGTCATCAACTACGGAGCCTGGCCCTGCTGGTTTGGCGTTTGCCCAGGAGCAGGCCTCGTTCACAGCCGTCGCGACGCGCAATCGCGCTGACCTCATCGTGAGCACCACGCCATGACCGGCTCATGGTTGGGCATGATGGGAGGTATGAAACCGGCGGACATGTTGGCTATGGCGGGAGCATCGATGCAGAAGCGCCCAGGTTGCACGCTGAACGAATGGGCCGACCTCGTGCCGCACACCAGCCTGGACCCGTTGCTACAGAATGGTGTTCGCGGCTGGCTCCAAGATGTCCACGGGCTACCCCAGAATACCCAGTGGTCCAGTGCACAAGCCGCAGCCCGTCGCGGGCGTTGGGTCGAGCCGACCGCAGCGAGCTACACGGACACGATGTATGACGCAGCGAAGGCTTCGCTGTGCTCGCTTCATGACGGTGTCGGGTTCGCCCAGGCGACAGCTTGGCTTCACCTCGGCGCCGATTCCGAAGGCAACGACGTATGTTCACTGGAACCTCTACTTCCTGATGCCTCCAACCAGAACGGCTGGGTGCGATGACCTCCTCGATCGGTTGGTGGCGTTCTCGAGGCGCATTATTGGCGCCGCGGGTAGGTCGACGTTCCAAGGCGTCGGTGCGCCATCGGCTGACCCGGCTTCGTCACCAGTTCTTCTTCATCGTGCAATGCGCACTGGCTGCTGCGGCGGCCTGGTGGGTGGCCACGGCGTTGCTCCATCATCACAGTGCTTTCTTCGCGCCGATCACCGCCATGCTTTGCCTGGGCATGTCCTATGGACAACGACTTCGCCGGGTTATCGACGTGACGATCGGAGTGGCGATCGGAGTCCTGGTTGGGGATATTTTCGTCCATTTCTTTCGTTCAGGGGTGTGGCAGATCGCGGTTGTTGTCATCGTGGCAATGACGATCGCCGTGCTGTTCGGGGCGGGCACGCTGTTGGTTTCCCAGGCGGGGTTGCAGTCGATCCTCGTGACGACGCTTGTGGCCCAACCGGAGCAGGGCCTGAGCCGCTGGCTTGATGCGGTGGTGGGGGGCAGCGTCGCGCTCCTGGCCGCGACGATCGCCCCTGCCTCCCCACTGCGCCGGCCCCGTGCTCAGGCCGCCGTCGTCGTCACGGAACTGTCCGCGATCCTCGCATCCACGGCAAGAGCGTTGCGTCAGAACGACACTGACCTGGCCACCGGGGCTTTGACCCGGGCACGTCTCTCCGAACACGCTCTGGATGAGCTGCGTGGCCTATCGGCCGAAGGTATTGCCGTGTTTCGACTCTCACCGTTCCGACGTCGGCATCTGCCGGCCGTTCAGGCGATCGCCGACCTTGTCGAACCCCTGGATCGGGCGATCCGAAACGTCCGTGTCCTGGTGCGGCGCGCGACGGTTGCGCTCTGGGAGGACGAGGAGGTCCCGGTGGCCTACGTGGATCTGATCTCCTCGCTGGCCGTCGTGACCGCTGAAATCGCCGGCCGGCTCAATGAGCGAGAGCTGGCCGAGGGTTCTCGAGACGCCCTGTCCGCCATCGCGCGAGCGAGCTCGCTCGTGGCGCCCCACCCGAGTCTGTCCGCCGAAGTCATTCGGGCCCAGGTGCGGTCGGCAGTCGTGGATCTGCTGATGCTCACTGGCCTGTCATACGAAGTGGCCCGCGCGCGGGTCCCAGCCTCGGCAGAGGCTCTCGACGGGGATTTCGAGGAGGGCGGCTCCTTCTGAAACCGGATGGGGACACCATGTCGAAGAGTGCCTCGACCCGGCCGCTCAGGCCGCTGTCTGCGACGCTCACCTACGCTCAGGCGCGTGACGAGGGCCTGAGGACGTAGCCGCCCAAGAGGTTGCCCTGCCCCGCCTCGCGCAAGATCCGCGCTCAGAACCAGTGGCGAGAGGGCCGCGACCCTTCCGACATGTGGCTGGCACTCACGGACCCGAGCCTCGTGCTGACCGGCGCGCCGCTGCTCGCCGCGTTCGGTCCGTACCGGCCCGGACGGGCCTGACCGCGAAGGCCGCGATCAGGCCCTGCACGTTCCTCTCAGGGCACGACGACTTTCGCACCGACACGAAGAACCTCATCGCGGGCAGGACTACAAGCCGAAACCAACGACGCCGAACGCGCTTGCCTGCACCCGTCAAGACCGGCGGACCTCAGCCGTGAGCAGCCCATTGCCCGGTCGAGTCTGAAGAGCCGGCTTGCCGGGGCCATGGACTGCTCACGGTCAGGCCGGCCAGGCCGGTCAAGCCGGCCCCGGCGGCCAACAACCTCACGACGATCTCCCTGCCAGAGCCGTCACGCCCGTTCCGTCAACAGACACGTGCAACCCGACGACCACGCCGTATGGCTCACCGGCGAAGTGCCGATCTGGCTGGGTCATGTGGACCGTCTCGAGTCGAAGTTTCCCTTACGCGACAGGCGTTTTCGCGTATCCATACTCAGGACAGGTCCCGACACGCGACGATTCGGGCTAGACGAGTCTCGCCGCGTATTTGACAGAACGGCCTAGCACAGTGAACACTCAACGCGCGTTGATAAACCGGTTTACCAACGCGCGCATTACTGCCATCAGGAGACGCAATATGGCGCAGCCAGACAGTGAGTATGCCTTGTGATCGGCGCGATTGCAGTGATAGGCGTGACTCCGTCGGCTCTGGTTCATCCAGGACTCAATCGGAGTAGGTAATCATGGCCAAGCTCAGAGTTGGAATGATCGGCGCCGGTGGAGTGTCACACGCCCATGCACCCCATTGGGTGGCGCTCGGTGCGGATGTGAGCGTGTATGCCCTGGTCGGAGCCGATGAGCTGGCCGCACGGTACGGACTGACTACGGTCGGAACGCTCGAGCAACTCCTACTCACGACAGACGTCATTGATATCTGCACCCCGACGGTGACGCATCGGGAACTTGCCTTGGCCGCCATCGGCGCCGGCAAGAACGTGCTGTGTGAAAAGCCGCTGGGACGCACAGTGGAAGACGCCAAGGTGATCGCGGCAGCGGCGCATGCGGCTAATGTGCAGGTTTATCCCGCACATGTTGTTCGATTCTTTCCTGAATACGCCGCCTTGCACGCGGCGGTCGAGCAAGGGGAGATCGGCCAACTCGCGGTGCTGCGCTTCACCCGAGGCGGAGAGGGCGCAACGAGCGACTGGTTCTTCGACGATGCTCAATCGGGTGGAATCATCTTGGACCAGATGATCCACGATCTTGACCAGGCCCGCTGGATCGCAGGCGAGGTCGTTCAGGTCTATGCAGTGCAGAATCCTCCCACAGTCAACGGCAGCATTCCACGCAACGTTGTCGTGCACGTAACACTGACGCATCTGAATAGGGCGATCTCGCTCATCCAAGGTATCTGGGGCCCGCGCGGAATGGACTTCCGCACGTCGTTCGAGGTGGCAGGCGATGCCGGTGCGCTCCGGTTCGACTCCTCGGCGGCCGGCACGATCGTTGAGAACCTCTGCACGGCTGAGGCCGGGACGTCCTACCTGCCGCCGGCGTCCACGGAAGAGAGTCCCTATCTGACTCAGCTCCGCGAGATCGCCAAGGCATTCCAGGGCGGCCCGGCGCCGCGGGTGTGTCTGGACGACGGGATCATTGCCGTCGCTCTGGCTGAGGCTGCTCAGGAGTCGATCGCCACTGGTTCTGCGATCGAGTTCGACGCTTCGGCCGTGCTTGAATCCAAGGAGAGTGCGCTATGACTGGTGCGGAGTCCGCGAGTATCAAAGTGGCTGTCTTGTCCTTCGCCCACGGTCATGCCGTCGGTTACGTTCGGTATCTGAAGTCTCGCGGTGACGTCGAGGTCATCGCGTGCGATCCCGACGGAGTGCGGTCGCCTGACGCCGGGCCTCGTGGCCTTGAGCTCGCGAGCCAGTTGGGCGTGGGCTATCTCGATAGTGTCGAGGAAGCTCTCGCCTGGGGCCCAGACGCCGTGGTGGTCTGCTCCGAGAACATCAAGCACCGGGAACTGGTCGAGCAGGCGGCGGCGGCGGGGGCCCAGATCCTCTGTGAAAAGCCACTGGCCACCACCGCCGCAGACGCGGCAGCGATGCTGGACGCCGTCGAACGAGCAGGGGTCGCCCTCATGGTCGCGTACCCCGTCCGATTCTCGCCCTCATTTGAGGACCTGAAGGCGCAGGTGCGGGCGGGCCGACTGGGCGATGTTCTCGCCGTCTTGGGAACGAACAACGGCAAGATCCCGCTGTCTGATCGCCGTTGGTTCACCGATCCCGCGCTTTCCGGAGGCGGCTGTTTCGTCGACCATATTGTGCATTGTGCTGATCTGCTCGATTCGCTCCTCGAGCAATCCGCCACGTCGGTGCGTGCGGTGTCCAATCGGATACTGCATGCCGAGAGCGGCGTCGAGGTGGAGACCGGTGGTTTGGTGACGATCACGTATCCCAGTGGCGTCATCGCCACCATCGACTGCTCGTGGAGTCACCCGATGAGTGCACCAAACTGGGGTGGAGTGACCCTTGAGGTGGTTGGGACCAAGGGCTCCATCAAGATCAGTCCGTTTGCATCCCATGTCGATGGTTACGGGGCGGACGGCGCCATCTGGCTGCCCTATGGGCCGGATCTCGACGCAGCGATGATAGATGAGTTTCTCGATGGAGTAAGGGAAGGTCGAAATCCTCAACCCGATGGGTATGTCGGGTTGAGGACCGCGGCCCTCATGAACGCTGCCCAGCGTTCAGCGCTGACCGGCCAGCCAGTGGCCCTGTGACGTCACATGCCTCGAACAGTCTCGTTCCCCAACCGGAAGGCGTCGGCGAATCCTCCCTCCTCGGGGACCTGACATCCGGCAACCGAAACATCTCGATTTATTGTCCTCACCATTAGGAGGTTCGTTCAAGTGAAAACACCGTCGTTGTGCTCTCGTCGCGTTCTTGGCCGTCGGATCGGTTTGGTTTCGGTCGTGGCTACCTCGCTTCTTCTCGCAGCGTGTTCGTCGGGCACCAGTGGTCCGGCTGCCAAAACCGGCGGCGCGCCGTCGGGGACCCTCAAGTTCATTGTGTCGAGTTCGGACGCCTCAGACGCTGGCTTCCGCGCCGTCAACGCCGCCTTCATGAAGAAGTACCCCAAGGTCAAGATTGATTTCAGTGCCATTCCGAACCAGAACTGGGCTGCCACCAACTCGTCACGACTGACCGCGGGCAACGTTGACATCACCCTGGCTGGTCCCAAAGAAGTGCCCTCCTATGTTTCGGCGAGCGCGCAGGGGGACGACGCCCGTGCTGCGGACGCAGGCGTCTATGCCGACCTGACTGACCAGGCGGCCATGAAGAGGTTCTCCCCGTCCGTCCTCAAGGCGACCCAATACAAGGGGAAGCAGTACGTGGTGCCCACGGGGCTTAGCTACTACACCGGCGCCTACTACAACAAGAAACTCTTTGCCAAGTACGGTCTCACAGTCCCCACGACGTGGGACGAGTTCGTGAAGGTGTGCAACACGCTCAAGAAGAATGGCGTCGCCCCCCTCGGCGTCGGTGGGAAGGACAGCGCGGGCCTGGTCATGCTCTCGGCGGTGCAGGGTCTGTATCCGACGGCACAGGACAAAGAGGCTCTCAATCAAGGTCTTTGGCAGAAGAAGGTCAAGCTCACGGACAGCAAGCCCGTTCAGGTGCTTGATCGTGTTGCGACCATGTTCGGCTTTGCGCAGAGGAACTTCTCCGGTGTGGCCGGCAGTACTATCGCGGCAGGCTTCGCCAACGGCGAGTACGCCATGATTCCTGACGGGACGTGGGACACGCCCACTGTCACATCGGCCGTCGGCTCGAAGTTCGACTTCGGCTATTTCCCGATTCCCACGAGCAACAACGCGGCTGAGAACGCAACCGTGGGCGGGAAGGTCGAGCTCACTCTCGCGGTGCCTTCCAGCGCCAAGAACAAGACCGCGGCACTGGCTTATCTTGACTTCTTCACCGAGCCAGCGAACTACACGAAGTTCGTTGAACTCTCCGGATTCGCCTCGGCGGAGCCCGGCATTGCCACGAGCGACTTCTTGAAATCGCTCGAGGGCTACACGAAGACCTTCTCACCGGCCTGGGACACCGTGTTCATCGTCAACCCCAAAGCAGGCGCCGCCGCGCAGTACCCGTTCAACTATGGCGCAGTGACACCGCTCGGGAGCAGCACTCCCGCACAAGCAGCGGGACAGTCTCAGAAGGACTGGGCGGCCGGTCAGTAGAGGTTGTCGGCCCGGCCGGACCCGGCCGGGCCGACAACATTCCAAACCTCGAGCGAACGAAGGGCGTGACGATGTCGGAGTTCTATCCTTTCGGTAGACGAGCCGGGCTGCGGACCACTTTCAGCGTGGGCATGGGCTTTGTCATCGTCTTTGCGATTGTGCCCGCCGCTGCCGTCATTGTGATCTCCTTGACGGATATTCGCGGGCTTCCCTATATCCCAGTGAACTGGGTGGGTATAGAGAACTATCTGACGTTCTTCTCGGGAGCGAAGCTCGGCTACAACTTGCACGCGCTGTGGAACACGCTGGTCTTTGCCTTCTCTGTCACGATCTTTCAGAACTTCATCGCGTTGATGATCGCCGTGGTACTCAGTACCAAGCTTCGTGGTCGCACGTTCTACCGGGCAGTCGTGTTCATGCCGACCGTGCTCGGCGTTACCGTGATCGGCCTGATCTGGTCGCTGATCTTCAACCCGTCAGCTGGCCCCGCGGCGACGGTCTGGTCATGGTTCGGCGCGGACTCGGCGTTCTTTGGCGACCAGAAGATAGCAATGGCACTAGTAATCTCTGTGCAAGTCTGGGCTGGCCTCGGTTTGGCAGTCGTGATTTTTCTGGCAGGAATTCAAGCCATTCCGGAGGAGCTTTACGAATGCGCCAGCATCGACGGCGCGAGCGGTAGCAAAAAACTTCGCCACATCACCGTTCCGCTGCTTGCTCCCTCGTTCACCGCCAATGTCTTGCTGTGTATCGTGGGTTCACTCCAGAGCTATCAACTGGCCTATGTGCTTACCGGGCCAAACAATCCGGCGACGCAAGTGCTTTCTCTCGCCATCTTCACCCAGGCGTTTGGTGGGGGCACTTCGAGCGGATCTGTGGCGTCACAGGGGTATGCCGGCGCAATTTCAATGGTTCAGTTTGTGATTGTCGGACTCATATCCGTGGCCGTGCTCGTATACCTACGTCGGCAGGAGTCAAAAACATGACCACGTTGACCACTGGCAAACCTGCCAACCGGGCCGGACGGCCCTCGGGACAGGACGGTCGGCGTCCTCGCGGACGATTTGTCACGTCAGGCAAGCTTGTGAGCTATCTGTTTATCTTTGTGATCATGGTCTTGTACCTATTCCCGCTGGGGTTCCTGATCAATACTGCGCTCAAGAGCACCGCAGCCTTCAACCAGGATCCGGTTGGTTTGACCACATCGTTCCAATGGGGCAATTTCGCGGAAGCCTGGCAAAAGGGGCATTTCGGAGCCTACTTCCTCAACAGTGTGTTGTACACGGGTGCGGCCACGATCATCAATACCGTGGTGTCCCTGGTCGTCGGTTTCCCTGTCTCTCGCGGCTATGTTCGTCATCCTCGCCTGTGGTACGGGATCTTCGTGGCAATGCTTTTTCTCCCCAATGCCCTCATGACCCAGTTCCAGCTTGTTCTTCGCATGAACTTGTACGACACGGCCCTTGGCTACATCCTGATCATGGCGTCTGGCCTGGGGGTTGGCCCGCTGCTCCTCGTGGGATACATCAAGTCCGTACCGAAAGAGATGGACGAAGCGGCTGCACTCGACGGAGCCGGGTACTGGCGATTCCTGTTCACCTTCCTACCACCTCTCATCAAGCCCGTGTTGGCGACCATCTTTATTCTGCAGGCAATCGGCGTCTGGAACGACATCATTCTGGCCACGATTCTGTTGCCGGACTCAGCCAAATCGCCGATCACTCTTGGTCTCTTCGCCTTCCAGGGAACATACACAAGCCAATGGGGTCTGCTTGCCTCGGCGACCATGATCGTGGCCGCCCCTCTGGTCGTCGCCTACGTCTTCCTCCAACGATTCCTCGTCGGCGGTGTTGCCGGATCGGTGAAGGGGTAACACCCACCCTGCCTTTCGTATTGTCTTGCATCACAACGGCGGGGCGTGCCCCGAGAGGATAGTCAATTGAGTTCGTCCATGTTCGTAGCCACAGCCGGCAGCAGATTGATGTTCACCCCGGGTGCCAAGGGTTATGGGTTTCATCTAGAAGTGCGCGACGGTGAGGTCTGGCGCCGAGTGACCGGTGCGGACAACGTTCTCGTGAGCGGGGCATCGTTCGACCTTCGGCCAACCGAGATCGCAGCTACCGAGACTGGCTTGGCCATCGCCGGATCGCGAACGGATGACGCCGATCACCAATACGCCTGGCAGGGCACTGTCACACCGGTGCCGGGCACCAGCTGGTTCCATCTGCAGATTGTCTTGGAGTCGGACGGATTTCGAATCGGTGAACACCGCTCGGTCGAACCGCAGATCTCGGTGCACCTCGGAGGTCTACCGCCCTATGAGCGCGGCGACCACGTGTGGTTCAAGACACTGGTGCAGAACCCCACCCAGTGGAATGGCGAGGGCGGAGGCAATGACTTCCCGGCGCTCTACTACTACGACCCGTATCTTCGAACACAATTCCGCATGTTCTTCGACATGACGCCAATGTCGTGGATGAGCAAGGACACGATTGCCCGCTTCTACGGGTACAGCTGTGGCTTCAGACGTCTGTACGACGGAGCTCCATCTGCGGAGATCGGTCTGCTGGCGCACTCGCAGAGCGGCAATGACTTCCCTGCCGGCCCGCAGGTGTTCTCGTGGTACCTCTCAGCCGACCATCTCGAGGCCGAGCCCGCGCCGCCCGCCGAACAGGATGTCCTTCAGGATCTAGTCCAAAGCTGCCTTCCGCTGCTGAGGTCCTCAACAGGCTACTGGCCGGAGCACGCGACGAGCTGGGCCGATTTCGCCACCGGATGTGCTGCTGATCTGATGAGTACGGAGCATTCCTGGGGATCTGATCAGTCAGGTGAGTATTTGCTCAGCTACGTGGACGGCCGCTCGGACGCCTGGGCGAAGACCATGGCGGCGCGGGGCAGGGAACACGTTGGAAGCGAACCGTGTCTTGAGTCGGCGTTGTGGGCCTTGCGACCGATTGACGTCTTGCAGTCCGCCTTTCCCGGCGGACCTTACGCCGGGCTGCGGGCCAGGCTTGAACGATTCGTCGGCGAGGAGGTTCGACGCGATCGCTGTCTCGTCCTCAGCGGTTTAGCCTCGACCCCAACACCGATGGGCAGTTGGCAGTATGTCTACATTCTCGCCGAGCTGTGGTTCCTCTACGTCGATCGCGACGACGCCGAGCTGCTGGCGGAGATTCGTGAGGAAATCGATAACGTGGCGATCCCGCTCGCCATACAGACCCAGTACCTTTTCCCCTTGCAGTTTGACAAGCAGTCACTGCGGAAGATCGGGCCGGGCTCGGCCTACGCCGTATGTGGCCCCTACGCCCTGCTCATGGTCGGCCTCGCCGCGAAGACCGGCGAGAGCCAGTATCTCGACGAGGCACGCAGGGCGATCAGGACGCTCGCCAATGTGCCAATTGATGCCGCCCTGCAGGAAGTTGTCTTGATTGCGCAGGCGATCGACGCCGCCGATCGCCTGCATGAGCTGACCGGTGAATCGGAGTGGGACGAGGCTCGGAAGTACTTCCGTGCCCAAACGCTGCGAATGATGTACTGGTACGATGACACGACCTCTCGCCGAGTTGCACAGGCCTCGCATCTCGGCATGTTCCTCGCCTGCGCAAACATCAACTACCCCGCTTTTTTTGAGAACATCGAAGCGGATGCGCGCCTTGCGGCCGCAATCCTTGCCGAGGACGATCCCGCGGCAACCCTGCAGATCTTGGACTACGGTCGCCGGACGAACTTCTCCTTCTTTCCTCGATGCTCACCCGACATGTACGGGCCGATGCCCTTGGATTTCATTCCGTTCGAAGACGTTCCGATGCTCGAGGGTCCGAATGACGCCGGATTCTTGGGTCAAGAGATCTACGGTGCGGGCTTCACATTCCGAGCGCATCTGCTCTGGGACGCTTTCGCGTCGGCCGCTGACCGGGAGGTGATGGTCTTGAGCGTCGATTCCTACCGGGAGCGTCCGCCGAAGGCGACGACGTGGCAGGGTTCCTTCCTGCTATTCAACAGCAGAGACGAATCCGTCGACACGGCCATCTCGTTGCCCATCATCCGCGGTGGAGACGAGGGCAAGGTCACGTTGGCGTTCCCGGATGGAAGGGCCTCAACGAACGCGATCGCAGGAGGCCAGATGCTTCCCGTGAATCTCGGGCCGCGTTCTTGGGCCACCATGAGCGTCGCCGTTGTTCGGGAGGCCAAGTGACGAAGGACTCGCGGTCAAGCAGCGCCGAGTATCGATTCAACTCGTTTCGCGCCGGCCACATACGAGATGAGGCGAACGCCGAGACGACCGCATGGCTGGAAGCCGCTGCGTTCGGCTTTCACGAACCTGTGGCCGCGCCCGAGCACCTCTTGCGTACCGCGCAGGCGTATGAATCCGACGAGCGGATGCTCACCGGCGCGTACGCCGTGGATCGCCCTTCGCAGGCGTGGGACACGGTGCGCCCCGTGGCAACCTATGGCACCTTCGTCGAACCGTTGAACGTCGGAGGCGGGAGGTCACTGGACGCTCACCTGATCGCCACTGTGACCGTCCGACCGAACCACCGACGTCGGGGTCTGCTGCGAGAGGTGATCACGTCTGACCTGATTCGTGCCCGAGATGAGGGCAGGGCTGTTGCGGCGCTGAGTTCCATGGAGGCGACCATCTACGGTCGTTTCGGATTTGGTGCGGCCACCTTCAGCCGACGAGTTGAGGTCGATACCAGCGACAAGTTCTCGCTCGCGTTTTCTCCAGCGGGAAGCGTGGAGGTGACGGATCCAGCCACGTTGCTGACGTTGGCGCCGGGGCTGTTTGATCGTTTCCACGCCCAGACACTGGGATCAATTCAGCGGCCTGCCTCATACCCCACCAAGGTCGCAGGAATATGGGCTGAGGACAGGCCCGAGCTGGACAAGCGCGTTCGGGTGGCATTGCACTATGACTTGACGGGCAGTATCGACGGCTACGTAAGCTACAAGGTTCTGGAGTGGGAGAGCGAGCCGGGGACGATTCTGATCCTGGATATTGTCTGGGCTTCTCAAAGTGCATACTTCGGTCTCTGGGACTACCTGGCGTCCATCGACATGGTGACCCGAGTCAAGTTTTGGAACGCCGCAGTGACTGACCCCCTGCCATGGGCCATGTCAGACCGGCGCGGGTTCAAGATTGTCGGCGAAGATGATGGCTTGTGGCTGCGGGTGCTGGACCCCGTTGTGGCACTGCAGGCTCGAAGCTACGAGGCTGACGGTGATGTGCGGATTGCAGTTTCAGATCCCCTGTCTATCGCCGATGGTGTTTACGCGCTGTCGGTGCGCCACGGCGAGGCCACGGTGACGGTGGACGATGCCAAGAACGCAACGTCCGACGTGTCAATGGACATCTCTGCCCTGGGTTCGCTGTACCTGGGCGGGGTGAGAGCAGACACTCTCGCTCGGACGGGTCAGGTCGTCTCCGAGTCTCTGGCCGCCCTCGACATGCTTGACACCCTGCTCGCGCACAAAGAGCGGCCCTATTGCATCACACATTTCTAGCGCCGCCTGGGCGTGACTGCTCCTACCAGGAACAGAAACAGGCGGGCGGCCTGGCGTTTTGCTACTCAGAGTCGAAGATCGGAGGCACGGAAGCGGATCGGTTCAGGATGGACTTCAGATTTACCTGATTTGCCGGTGCCCGTGTGACATCTGACGGTCAGCTACACATTCGAACGAGGAGAGCTTGATGACGAACATCGATGTTCGGTCCAAACTGATCTTTAGACCCGTGGCCCTGGTGGCCGGGCTGGCGATGCTCGTGGGAGTCGGTACCGCGACAGCGGCACTTGCAGCACCCGCGGCGCCCAGTGTGCCGTCTGCGACGGCACCTTTGACCAACGTGTCCCACCTGAACTGGCTGCTGGACAGCGTCCCACTGCTCCCGGTGGACGGGCACACGACCTACCGTATCGACAAGATGCCCACCGCGAAGGCGCCCTGGGTCTATGCGGACAACAACGGGGATGGCACTTTCCGGAAGGTAGGTGGCGGAGACCTGGACACGGCCGGCCACTACGGCCAGGGCGCGTTCGACGCGGACGACATCGCCCGTACCTCAGTGGTCTATCTGCGGCACTGGCAGCAGACCGGGAGTAAGGCCAGCAAGGAGAACGCATTCCAAAATCTGCGTTCGCTGACCTACCTGCAGACGAGTAGCGGACCCAACGCGGGCAACGTCGTGCTCTGGCAGCAGTCAGACGGCACCCTGAACCCCAGCGCCACCCCCAAGGAACTGCCGGACCCGAGCGACTCGGCGGAGTCCTACTGGCTGGCCCGCACCGTGTGGGCACTGGGGGAGGGGTACGCCGCCTTCAAAACAGCCGACCCTGAGTTCGCCTCATTCCTTCAGGACCGACTGCACCTTGCCATCGCCGCCATGAACAAGCAGTCGCTGGGCAAGTACGGCACATACGACGTGGCTGACGGCGTGCAGGTCCCCGCCTGGTTGGTCAACAGCGGGGCGGATGCCTCCGCTGAGGCCGTGCTCGGACTGGCCGCCTACGCCAAGGCCGCCCCGGCCGACGCCTTCGCCACCACCGCGCTGACCCAGCTGAGCGAGGGAATCGCCGCGATGTCCTCCGGCTCGGTGAACCAGTGGCCGTTCGGCGCGATCCTGCCGTGGACCAAGTCACAGTCGATGTGGCACGCCTGGGGCGGCATGGCTCCGGCTGCGCTCTCCACAGCCGCCGGTGTTCTGGGTCGACCTGACCTGCTCAAAGCGGCCGTGACGGATACGGCCCAGTTCACCCCGCAGCTGCTGGCGGCGGGTGGACCGATCAACCAATGGACACCGACTCCGAACGACGCGCAGATTGCCTATGGCGTGGACTGCCGGGTGCAAGGCCTAGTGGCCACCGCGAAGGCCACCAACGCTCCAGGACTGGTGGACGTGGCCGCCGTAACCGCCGGCTGGTTCTTTGGTGCCAACCCCGTTGGTGAGCCGGCCTACAACCCGGCCACGGGCGTAGCCATAGACGGCATCGACCCGATCGCGCGCACCTTCAACACGAACTCTGGTGCCGAGTCCACCATTCACACCCTGCTCACGATGCTGACCCTGGATGCGAATCCGGTGTTGAAGGCCAAAGCACTGGGCGTCAACAAGACCGTCTCCACCAACGGGCTGAGCGTTGTCGAGGCCGAATCGGGCACCATCACCAAGGGCACCGTCGTCACGCCCGACGCATGGACCGGTGAGGGCCTGTGGTCCGGCAAGTACGTGGCGCTGAAGGCCAAGGGCACGGTGACCATCCCGGTTCCGGCATCCGATCAGGCCAGCAACGTGTACCCGATCATGAACCAGAGCATCGCCCTGGCCGGTAAGACCACCTGGACGGCCGGGACCACCCAGCTAGGCAGCACTGCCAACGGCGGTGCGGGAGCCCAGGGCATCACGGATATGCCGGGGATCCTCTTCCCGTTCGCCCTGAAGAACACCATGCCGGCCGGTACCACGGCTGTCGTCGGTGTAACTGACGGAGCAGCATCGATCGACGCACTGCTGGTTCAGCCACTGATCTCCACCGTCGCGGTAACGGGACCGGCTGGGGACTCCACGCTGTACATCAG
>Ga0209585_10000487_pt1 | contig 15344 bp, 10 predicted proteins | sample NGEPerone_FD_185491 | JGI IMG/M metagenome (GOLD analysis project Ga0209585, IMG submission 185491) | Arctic peat soil microbial communities from the Barrow Environmental Observatory site, Barrow, Alaska, USA - NGEE Permafrost154B-one... | ecosystem: Environmental > Terrestrial > Soil >... | reverse complement strand
ACTAAACGCTGGCATTGAATTTTCATCGCATACCACCCATTTGCCTTCGCAGTTTGTTTGAGGATATTTGTTATAAGATTGTCCGACCTGAAAAAACCGAATCTCATTGTTCTTGCAGTTTGTCAAGGCATCACCGGCATCGGTAATTCCCCATTTCATATTAAACTCCATGTTCGATTGCCCTGAGCACAACCAGACTTCACCCAAAACAATATCTTCGATAGATATCATTTGCTTTCCGCAAATGAACTGAATAGAATGAATGCCTCCGGCTCCCGGTGTATTCAGGACAGCTTCCCAGTCACAATCGGGGCCAATTGCCGCAAAAACAGTATCGGATTTATTCCAGCTGCAAACAATGGAAACCTTCATGGAGCCTGGACCCCAACCCCAAACTTTTACTTCGGTATTCTGCTGCAAAACAGCATGATCGCTAAGGATAGATGGTAGCCGGAGTGGAAGTTGTCCATTGGCCCAAAAGGTTGTCAGGAGTAAAAACAATACAATTAATGTCCTCATCTATTCTTTATAAGAGTTATCCAACCAGTTTTTGTATTGCTTGTATAACCTGACAGATTCCTGATTTTCGTGCCCGGCATAGGCTTTTGAGCCGGGTTTATTCATACATCCGATATATTGATAGCACAAAATCTTATCAACAAAGGGGGAGATGTCTTCCATCTGTTTTAATATCCGGGTATCAAAATCAGCAGGTAAAAGATTCCCTTTAGTGCCTTCCTCAAAATAGAACAATTCCATATCAGCCCAGATTCTTGCACGCGAAGCTTTCTGATGCGCTTTGGCTAAGTTTTCAAAATATCGGGCCGACTCACCAAGTTTGGTTGAATTTACACCAACTCCATCCTGATAGGCAATGATTTCAATGTTCATTCGCTCCAGTTGACTGACAAATTTGTCATCCGATTTTTCCGCTTTGATGTTGTAAGGGGCAATCAGGTTTACACTGGCAGGCATCAACATTTTGGCGGTTCTCGCACAATCGTTCATATATTCAATGAATGCTTCGTCAAAATAGGGCATCAGGTACGACTCATTCGGAAAATACCAGCCATAAAAGCATTTGTGATGTCCATATTTTTCAGCAACCTCCTCCATGGCTTTGGCCCGGAATTTCCTGATTCCGGGATCTTTCATCAAAAAATCACCTTTTTGACAATCGGCCCAAAAATCGTTACTGACGAAAAATTTGATTCCACAGTCATCGGCTGCTGAAAGAACTGCTTCCAGTGGATCATCACAGCCTATTTTAAATTGAGGAGCTAATTTAGATGGATAAATAGCTTTGCCATCCAATGCAATTTCCTGCAATACCAAATATTCAAATCCAAGTTCACTGATTTCCTTTACTTTTTCTTTCCATTGATCAGCACTAAACTTAGCTAATGCCGGGTCCCAATATTTCCCTTCGGCTGGCAACAGATGTTGAAATTCGAACCAGGATCCTGAAATTGGTTTTATTTTTTTATCACAAGTTTTGAGTAATGGTTTGGCTTCGAGGTTGCCTGATAGTAGCAGGCCTGCAGAACCAGCACCTGCAACTTTAAAAAAATCTCTTCTTTCCATTTTCTGATGATTTAATTTTCCGGTGTAAGCTTAACAAAAGTTACTCCATGATAAGCTACCTCAGTGGTAAAACGATCTCCGTATATTCCGATATCCTTTTGACGCCATAAATCCCGTACTTTGTATTTTCCTTTCAATTTCAGCTCTGCAAAATCCAGGGTCATGCTATATTTATCTTTCTGAATCTTTTCATTATCAGCTTTATCCCATAAAATATAGTATGGATCAACATTGAAAAAGCCAACAGCAATAGAACCATCATCAAGGTATTTATACCAGATCTGACCATTTTCTTTCTGTATTTTATTTGCAGGCATTACTGCTGTATCCTGATCGACCGCAATAACTTCGTCATTGGTCAATAAGTTAAGGGTGAAATCGTCCATATCCGACATATCGCAACCGATAAGCAAAGGCGCTGATAATATACTCCACAAGCTGATGTGCGAATACTGTTCGTTAGCAGTCAGATACGAGTCGTGCACTTTACTTCCCCAGCCGAGTCCTAGTTTTCCAACCACGAGCATATCCGGATCATTGTATTTTCCGGGGCGGGTAACCGGGGCGCATACATCCTGAAAAAACCCAATACTTTGGACTATATTCCATTCATCAGTGATATCACGAGTCGTTCTCCACAAATTTCCACCCGCTTCCTGTCCCCAGTTCCAGACATTCGGAGCGCCATATCCCACGCAATATACCATATCGCGTTTAACATTGTCCAACGATTTTCGCATCACCATGTAAGGTTCTTTGATCAGTTTTTCTATTGGAACTGGAACTATATCGCTGTAAAGGCAATAGTCATATTTCAGATAATCAACACCCCAGTCGGCCCAGGTTTGGGCATCACGGTCCTCGCTTTGATAACTTCCCACATGACCCCCGCAGGTTTTCGGTCCAGGTGATGAATAAATACCAAATTTAAGTCCCTGGTCATGAACAAAGTTGCAAAGTCGTTTGAAATCGGGAAACTTTTCGTTTCCAAGCAGTTCACCGTCTTTTGTCCGGGTATTAGCTTCCCAGCCATCGTCAATATTTATATATGTCCAGCCATGATTCATCAGGTTATCGTGCATGAAACGAGCTGCATCTTTGACTTTCTCTTCATTAACCTTCAATCCCCAGCAGTTCCAGCTATTCCAACCCATAGGCGGAGTTAAGCAAATTTCGTCTCCAACTTCAATCCGAAGTATCCGGGAATCGCTTCCTGATTTATTTTCAGTCTGAAGGACAACATTATATGTAGCTTTCTGATTTAGGATTCCACTAATGATACCGGTTTTTGTATCGAGGTTTAATCCGGAAGGCAAATTAACAGCAGAGAAAGACATAGGTCTTTTGCCTGTTGCTGCAATAGTTAATAAGAATGGATTTCCTGGACGGACTCCAAACACTTTCGCATTATTTATTTTAGGATTATCGGCGGGTTTTGGGGTAAGGATATATTTTGCAACCTCAATGGATTCTGGCTTTACCGGCTCAGCCACAACATTTCCTGAGGTTTCAAATTTTGCATTAAGCCAATCGGCATGGTCATACATGATTCCATCTCCACCTTCAAGAACCAACAATGCCAACTTCTTTACATTTTTCAAATCAACATTGAATGCTTTTGCTGGCATACCTTTATGCATAATCCCACTCTGCCAGATAATTTTTTGGTCGGCAATCAGCCGGAACTCCATGTTTCCGGCATAATCATTCCGGTCATCAGCTCCAACCAATCCGGAAAAAGAGTGAGCCTTTCCGCCAAGATTGACCAAATATCGACTAACAGAATGAGTACCGATTCCTCGTTTATACTTTATACCATTAACTTGAAGAGGAGTTTCGAGTACTGATTTGTTTACCAGAGCATTGCCCCAATCCTGATACATCAGTTTAACATCTAAATGATCCAGCCAGATAACTTTTGAAAAGGCTGTAAATGGTATGAAGAGTATTAAAAATCCGTATAATATTTTTCTCATCGTTGATTTTTTAAGCAAATTTTATTTTGCAAAGACTGATATTCCTTTGGTTGTGCCGAGATACACTTTTTTGTCCCGGATTTTGATTGTCTGCACCCGGTTATTAATCAGCTTACTATTCTCGCTGGAATACGTTTTCCACTTTGATCCGTCAAAAACTGATACTCCCTTGTTGGTTCCTGCCCAAATATTTCCAAATGAATCTTCAGCAACCGAAAGAATCAGGTTATCAACCAATCCGCAATTTTCTTTCTTGAAAATCGTCCATGTTTCACCTGAAAGTTTTGCCAGGCCGTTGCACGTTCCAATCCATATATTCCCTTTTGAATCTGCTGCTAATGAATAAACGTCGTTATCAGGCAGTTTACTGTTTTGTTTGTTGAAAAGTGTCCAGACTCCCTTGTCGAGCCTCGAAATTCCATGATAGGTTCCGAACCACATCTGTTCTTTTGTATCACACACAATAGCGGTCACCGAATTGTCACCCAGATTCACTTCACCGGCTTTGTATTGAATCCATCTTTTGCCATTGAAATTTGAAGCGCCACCGGTTTTATTATTAACATCAATTTCACCTTTCCCATCCAGATTTACAGCGCCGCCACCCCAGTCGCCAACCCAAATACTTCCTTTTTGGTCAGATGCGATTACATTCACCGAATTGGTAGGCGATGCATCTTTCACATTTTCCCATTTACCTTCGGCTTCACATTTATAGACTCCTCCACCCCAAAGGCCTACCCATTTTGTGTTGTCATGTGCAATAAACAGGGATTCGACAAAGCTTTCAGGTCCCTGAGTAAGCCAGGTAGTTCCTGTGTTTTTAAAAACGCCACCCCATGTTCCGACCCACATTTGCCCCTCCTGATCAAAACAGATAGAACGAATGTCGTTTTTAGGAGAATATGTATTTTCTACCCTGATACTTTTCCAGTTTCCGGCCTTAAGAGGGCATACAATAACAAAAAGGAATAAGGTAATTGTCAATATCAATTTCTTCGTCATAGTTGCTGTTTTATTATCGCTTTTGAGAAGTGTACCAGTTCAGATAATCTGTATAAAGTTTGCCGGAGTTTGGATGTCCGACTGTAGCAATTGATGCGGGTTTATTCATGATTCCAAGATACTGATACACGAGTATTTTTTCGACAAAAGGAGAAATGTCTTCCATTTGTTTCAGAATCCGATCGAAATTTGCCGGTATTAAGGCACTTTTATAAACATCATTTTCAAATTCGAATATTTCCATATCTGCCCAGATTTTTGAACGGCCAGCTTTTGCATGCACCTTACTTAGAGCTTCATAGTATATTCCGGCAGTGCCTACTTTTGTCTTTTTTACACCGATTTCATCCTGGTAGGCAATAATATCAATATCAAGCTTTTCAAGTTTACTTGTGTATTTATCATCGGCCCTGACTGATTTTGTACCGTATGGAGCAATCAGGTTGACCGAATTTGGAGTCAACTCCCTGGCTTTTTTGCTGCAGCGATTTACATAGGTGATAGTTGTATCGTCAATGGTGTCCCACAAACCCGATTCGTTTGGATAATACCATCCATAGAAACTTTTATGATGCGAATACTTTTCGGCAACCTCTTCCATCCCTTTTTCACGCAATTTTGCAACTTCGAGGTCTTTCATCATTTTGGTGCCTTCTCGCCAGTCCAACCAAAAGTCGTTACTTACGAAAAATTTAATACCGCATTCGTCAGCCGCAGACAGCACTGCTTCCAATGGATCTGCACAAGCATATTCATATTGTGGTTGAAGTTTTGATGGATAAAAGGTTTTTCCATCATTTGCTACAGCCATCAGAACAAGGTATTCCATGCCAGTTTCACTTATCTCTTTTACCTTTGCTTTCCATTGTTCGGTAGTGAAATTTGGCAAAACCGAATTCCAGTATTTTCCTTCGGGGGCAAAACCATGAGTAAATTCAAACCATGATCCACTGATTGGTTTGATTTTGGTGTTTTGCTTTGCTTGCGAAGAGATTGTTGCAAAAGTTTGATTTGCAAGTAATAAAGAAGCCGAAGTCAGACCACAAGCTTTACAAAAATTTCGTCTATCCATTGTTTGTTATTTATTATATGCTTGAATTCCCCAATTTTTGGTCTTCTATATTTATCAGGAAGAACACAAAAATTGAGGAAATTAGTTCATCTGAAGATTAAAAATATTCTTTAATCTTTCAACGAAATTCTGAAATTATCCCAGCCTATTGCAACAGATTCTCCGGCAGGTGATTCAATACGAATATTAAGTGAGCCAATATTGGCTTTATTGCCTGTAAAATTCATTGGAATAAGGCGTTCCAATGGGATTTTAATTGTCTGCCATACGCCCAGATTTTGCACTACGAGGTCGGCAGCTGTAATTTCAGCCGGATTATGATTCCAATAGTTATAAAAATAAAACTTTGTCTTCATGATCGGGGTAATCATATCCAATTCAAATTTGATTTCATATTTATTCGGATTGTCTTTCATATCAGCAGTATAGGCTGCACCTGTGCTCATTAAATATGACCATCCGCTTCCTCCTGTCCCAACAGTCAGATAAGTAAACTTTCCTGAGATTGGTTTCGGATCGGTCCAGGCGCCGACAAAACTTGCTCCATCACCACCGGTATAAGGCTTATCATCAAAGTTTGTGATTAAGAACTGCCGATCCTGATAATAACCAGGACAAACTGCCGTTGCGTTGTATTTGCTGTTTTTTACCGTAAGCTTAATATTTGGCTCTACATTTACGGGTACTTTAACAGTTATGAAGTTGTCTCCAACCTGTATTACAGGTTGTTCAATTCCATTAAATGATACTACGGTATTCGTCTTGTCAACTTCGTATAATTTAAAGAAATCACCATACATTTTTAAAGTGTCACCTGGGATTGTAAATTCGTTGAACATTCCGGTAAGCTTTAGATTCGGAATATTGACAGTAAAATTGAATTCAACTTCACCCGAACCAGTGACGACCTTTACCTTATTGGTTATTTCTTTTGGCATTAATACGGGAATTTGCATATAGATCGCGTTGTTCTCATAATAAATGTCATTCAGATTAACCAATGCGTCATTAAACGTGATTGTTTGCACAGTCTCAAGATTTTCTCCCTGAATAGCTACCCAGTCTCCCATGTTTCCCGTGGAAATAGAGGTTCCCAATTCTTTCAAAGGCGATATTTTCGAAAATTTTGGGGGATCCGGCAAACTTTCTTTTTTTGTACAAGATGCGAGTGTGAGAAACATCGCAGCTATAAATAGAAGTGCTGCGATTTTTCTAAATTTTATATTTTTCATAGTTATGTTTGTATTTTATCTGTAATTATTAAATTACCAGCCAGGATTATTCTTATCAATAAGAGGATTAGTATTTATCTCATTGGCTGGCAACGGCATAAGCAAATGTCTTTCTTCCCTACGTTTTATTACGTCTTTTTCATCTACTCCGATGGCATTCATTGTTTGAAGATAAATACCCCAACGCAATAAATCAAATCTCCTGATCCCTTCACCGGCAAATTCTTTTGCTCTTTCTTCAAGTATGTATGACCGGAATGATTCTAATGTCCATGGAGTTGTCTTGGCTAAATCACTTACCTTGGTACTATTATTCCGGGTATTTAACAATTCGACCTGAGTAATTGCATCTGATGTTGGGCCATTACTTACTTCGTTTGCAGCTTCTGCAAAGATTAAAACAACCTCTGCATAACGGATAAATGGCCAGTCATAATCGCTTCGACTTCCATCTAATGGTGAAGTAAAATCACGGAATTTCATCAATTTTGAACCATATAAATGTGCATCATACCTGAGTATATCAGTTGGCTTATATCCATCCAGGCCCAAGCGTACTTTTGTACTATCTTTCGCCGGGTAATATGAATAGGTAAATTGACCGGTAGTCGTATTAACGCTAATGGGTACACGATGAATTACACCCCATCTTACACGTCCGTCATTTACGTCAAAAAGTTGATACCAATGATCGCGCTGTACATAATAGCCTGAAGTAAGTGTCCCGTTTGCCGCAATATATCCGGCATAATCGGTAGCAACATAATTACTCATTGACGCATCTCCTGCTAAAGTTTGAAGAGAAAAAATGAATTCGCCTTTATTGCGTTTTGCCGGTGACCACAATTCTTGTTGAGATGCATAAAGGTAGAAATCGCCCGATTCAATTACCTCTTTTGCCTTGTCCATCGCTAGTTTATAATATGCTTGCGAATCAAAACTCTCATAGCCTGCGACTTGCGATTTTTGAAATGTCAATTTTGCAGGAACCGGAAGAAGCGAGCTAATTCCATTATCATCTTTCTTCGATCCAGGACCTCCCATCACAGAGACTGAACCTGATTTCATTGATGCTGAGCCTATTGTTGCGTAAACTTTTGCCAATAATGCTTTTGCGGCACCTTTGGAAACATGTCCGGTTTTGTACCCTGGGTCCTTTACTGAATACATAGCCGTTTCAGCATACTTTAATTCTTCAATAATATGTTCATATACATCTTTAATTGGAGAACGTGGTCTGTTAATGTCTGCTCCTTCAGAGATTGACGTTTTAAATAAACACAAATCCCCGTAAAACTGGACAAGATTAAAATAGCTCCAGGCTTTTAGAAATGACAATTCTCCCATAGCGTTTGACTTCGTCTTTTCGTCGATATCCATTTTTGATATCAGAAATTTATGATAGTTGGCACGATGAATCGATTTGTAATAGTTATTGTAAAAATTGATGTTCGATCCGTCTTCATAGAAATTGCCGGCTCCTATTGATCCAAATGCCCAGGCAGGGCCACTTTGATAATCACAGTCGAAGTTGACAATGTTGTGATAATTTCCCCATTCGAAAGAATAGTGAAGAGTATTATAAGCACCTGCCACCAACTGGTCGTATTTTTTGTTGGCAACAAGGTCGTCTCCAGCAATGAATGTATATGTCTTCTCATCCAGCAAATCAGAACAGGAGGTAGTAAATAGAATACAAGCAACTATAATGATGCTTTTGAATATTGTTGATTTCATCTGTTTGTCTTATTTAAAGTTGAAAATCATCGGAATTAGAAAATAATTTGTAGTCCTAGATTAATTGTTCTAGCACTAGGATAAGATGCCATGTCAACACCTCGTCGCGAAGGATCTCCTCCGAATGTGTTCACATCAGGATCGTACCATTTATATTCAGTTATTGTAAATAAGTTGGTAACACTAGCTGTCAGATTCAACGTTTCAATAACTTGGACTGGATTTTTGAACATATAACTGATACTTAAATTTTTCATACGTAAATATGATCCATTGTCAATATACCTGTCTGATGCTTTCATGCTCCGTGTAAAAGTTCCGTCTGCTCGTGGTGAAGTTGCATTTTCCCTATTTGTTTCGCTCCACCGATTATCATAAATAAATTTTGGCATATTGTCTGTGCCAGCCATATCGAACCGTTTGATATTTACATTCAAAATATCATTACCATAGGTTCCTTGAAGGAAAAAACTCAGTGTGAAATTTTTTATTGACATTGAATTGGTTAAGCCGTAAGTAAAGTCGGGATTGGTATTGCCAATGATTGCTTTATCCCTGTCATCAATTGTTCCGTTTTTATCGTTATCCTTATATTTGACTTGTCCGATCATGCTTTTTATTTTTGCAACCGATTGATCCTTATACTGTAAATTTGAACGCACCTCCGCTTCGTTGTCGTAAAATCCTTCTTCCTGATATCCATATATTAAACCAATAGGTTCTCCATTGCGTCGCAAAAACATACTTTCCATGCCCCATGCTACATCCGAAAATTGGTCAGCATTTAGTCCACTGATTTTATTCCTGTTAAACGATATATTGGCGTCAATTTTCCATGAGAAATTCTTTTTGGCTGCGATGATGAAATTACCGGCAATTTCCAGTCCCTTATTCTCCACATTCCCGTAATTAGTGGCTAAAGACGAAAATCCGGTACTTGGCGGGATAAACATGTTTTGCAGCAAGTCATCTGTTTTTTTGTAATAAAGATCGATAACTAAATTTATCCGGTTCTTTAGTATTGACATATCCAGTCCTAAATCACTTTGCCTTGTTGTTTCCCATTTTAGATTTGGATTTGCTGGTCCTCCCCATCGATCTTCAGCAAATCCGCTGTTCAAATTTCCATCATATGGATAGTTTTGGGCTGTCATCCTTGATTGCGTGGCATAAGCACTAATTCCCTGGTTTCCTGTTTGACCGTAGCTACCTCTAAACTTCAGAACATCGAAAATCTTAAGGTCTTTGATAAATTGTTCATCCGATACGCGCCATGCAAGAGCGAAAGAGGAAAAGTTTGACCAACGGTTTGTTTTTGAGAAACGACTCGAACCATCTCTTCGGAAAGATCCTGTAACTATATATCTATCTAATAATACATAATTTATGCGTCCCAAATACGACATTAGGGAACTTGCTCCTTTACTACTTGTATTCCTATCTTGGTTGAGAGCCGCATTCATATCGTTTTCTTCAGTCAGATCGTTTGGAAATCCTTTGGCGCTCATTGTCTTACCTCCGTAAGTTGCATTTTCATATGTCCAGGCTAAAACTGCATCAACTTGATGAATCTTTGCAAACGTCTTGTTAAATTTAAGCATTGATTCAAGCGTAGTACTTTCATAGTAATTGTCTGCTTGTACTCCATATCCATTGGTAGGTGCAATACCTTCTGCAACCCATCGGTTGTAATATTCATTACGGGTATTTGTATTGTAACCGTAACCCAGGTTTTGTCTAAACTTCAAATAGTCGGTAAATTTAATTTCAGCAAATGCAGAATTGAAAATATTTAACGACCCAACTTGGTTTTTAGCGGTTCTGGTATAAAGGTAAGGATTTGCTAATCCGGTAGAACTATCTTCTGTGTATCCTGAATCTTTTGTAGGATCAAATACGGGGCGGGTTGGATTGTACGAAATAGCTGATGGAATAATTCCGAAGCTCTCACTATTTGTACGTGCCAAACGATTGATTGACTTTGTAAAACTCAAGTTGTTACCAACTTCAAGCCAATTATTGACTTTTCTGTTCACATTTGACCTTACTGAATATCGTTTGTAAAATGAATTTACAATGACTCCTTGTTGATTTAAGAAACCACCGGAAAACATATAATATCCCTTATCATCTCCTCCTGATAAACTGAGATTATAATCCTTTGTTATGGCAGTTTGATAAATTTGGTCTTGCCAATTGGTTCCTCCGTTTTGATATCCGTTTCGATAATCTGTTGGACTTGGTAAATAAGTACTATCCGTGATTGTTTCAACTCCTGAACTCGGATCTTTAACCTTATTATAAGACCATCGTCCAACCACAGGGAAAGGCAAATTTTTATCATCTACAAAGTTCTTTCCGTCATATTTATAACCATTTGTTACTTCCTCATTGCGGTATTCTGCGTAGGTTGCTGCATCAAGCACATCTATTTGCTTAACAATTTTCGATACTCCAAAATTCGTACTGAAATCAATTTTAGCCTTCGATTTACCACCTTTTGTGGTAATAAGTACGACTCCATTAGCCGCACGTGAGCCATAAATAGCTGTTGCAGAAGCGTCTTTTAATACTTCAATTGTTGCAATATCCTTGGGATTTATTAAACTTAGGGGATTATTTCGTTGCTTATCACCAAATGCTGCGGCGGCCGGAGCCTCTCCTGCACCGAATGGAATACCATCAACTATATAAAGCGGTTCCGTGCTGGTTGTAAAGGAGTTGGCACCTCGAATCAAAATGCTAATACCAGCACCAGGGGCGCCATCAGACTGTTGAACCTGGACTCCCGCCATTTTCCCTTGCAGAGCCTGGTTAATTCCTGCCGGGTTTGTCTTAAGCACATCCTCACCTCGTATAGAAGATATTGACCCAGTCAGATCTTTCTTCTTAATGGTGCCATAACCAATTACTAGGACTTCATCAAGACCTTGCATTTTTTCGGCAAGCGTGACATTAATAACTGTTTTGTCGCCAACCTTAATTTCCTGATTTAGATAACCAATGTACGAAAATTGCAAAATGGTATTTAGAGAAGGAGCTGTAATTGAATAATCACCGTTCGCATCCGTAGAGAGTCCGGTTGTTGTTCCTTTGATTACAACATTTACACCGTACAAGGCCTCTCCCGCAGAATCAATTACCTTCCCTTTTATTTTTACCTGGGAGAACGTTTCCTGCGAATACAATAAATTACTCAAAAGCAAAAGAATTATTAAAATTCCTTTTGAGTAAAAGTAAATGAAATGTTTCATGATTTAGAATTTAAATTTGTTACTTGGATCGTTTAATTCATTAGATTAAATTTGGTTTTGTTCCGGCATTTTCTTTTGTGTCCCGCTTCGGTCTCGTCATATTAAATTCATTTAAATTTTTTATAAATCATCTTATTCGACAATTACAAGATTTCCAATTAATAAATGCAATACAGATAACCGGGGTAAAAATAGATATATATTTAATAAATACAAATTAAAATTAAAAATATTTAATAAATAGGCCAATTTTTATAATTGAAACATTTTTATTAAAGATAATAATCAAAATCTCAACTATTTTGTAATATTTATAGATAGGAAAACACTAGTGTCCGGTTAAGATTTCCAGAGTGAAAGCTGAGATCCATCGGGCTGGTTATTAAAATTAATATTGTTTTCAAAAAGTTCTTTGACAGGGGTCTTCTCAAACAGAGTAAGACCCAAAGTTTGAGCGAATGTGTAAAGAGTTATTGCCAGATTAAGTTTTTTCTTCGCAATTGCGATCAATAAATAGGTGCAAATTGCGATCCAGATCTGACAATAAACTGCATTTGGGCTTGTACCGTAAAATGACTTGATATGAAGATGTTGTTTGATCCATTTAAAGAATAGTTCGATCTTCCATCTTTCCCGATAAAGTTCAGCAATTGTCAACGCAGGCAGCTCTAAATCGTTGGTCATAAAAGTATAAACGACATTAGTTGCAAAGTCCTCATAAACAATTAGCCGGAACGCTTCCGGATAGGATCGCGAGGACTTGTACCCTGTAAGCCTTACAAGCTGATCACTGATGATGCCAGTAGTTTTATCTACAGGTGATGATGTAATGACTTCATATTGGATGTTATCTTTTGCTCTTGTAACATAAAATGCCCGGCATTGATGGATTAATGTATACAGGCGATGGAAATCGATGTACCCTTTATCCATAATATAGTATGAACCAGGCTCTACTGGCATTATATCCAAGGAATTAACGTCATGAACAGAACCCTCGGTAATGTCAATGAAGATGGGAATAGAACCGCGAAGATCCAGCAATGTATGCATCTTAACAGCCCCTTTTTGGTGATGAAATTTAGCCAATGGGTAGAGACTTAGGCACAGGTCAATAGTAGTGCTGTCAAAGGCATAAACCATGTTATCTATATCAAGACGAAATTCTTTGTCTCCAAAATACAGCGGTCGTGCTTTCTTGATAAGTACCTGGGCAAAATCAGCATATATACGCCAGTTTCTTTTTTCATTGGCATCTGCAAGGGTGGATTTTGAGATCGATTTATTCAGACCACAATGGTAAAGTTTATTGGAAAAGGCAGTAAGGCAATTTTCAATGTCACGCAGACTTTCACGGCCAGTTAATTGAGCAAAACTCATTACAAGGAAATGTTCCCGGCAAGTTAAGTTCCTAACCCGGTAGTCTCCTTTGTAGCGGTCAACACATTTAATAAATTCAAACTCTGGCATAAACATCATAAGTTGTGCAAAAACTGTTGTTCCGGAATACATATCGCTCAAAATAGGTAATTAGCGAAAATATGAATTCAAGTCGTAAAACCGAAAAAGCTTTGTAAATAACTATACATTAATATATTATAACATTTAAAAATTTCTTAACCGGACACTAGTGATAGGAAAACATTAAAATTCATGCCCCTTTTTCTGACAAAAAAATTTTGTTACAAGGTTATTGGTAGTATCATTGTCATTATCAGCTTTTGCCTACAATGCAAAAATATCAGAAGGTTGCTCTTTACCGTATATACAGCACAGAAAAGGCAAATGAGCAGGTTGCAGATCTGAAGAACCTGGTTCAGTTGGAAGAAAAATCAGACTGGAGAATACTTTTCCAACCGAGGCTCCGGACTGCATTGTTTATTGGTGTCAGTCTGTCTATTCTGGGTCAATTTATGGGGGTCAATGCAGTCCTTTATTATGGTCCGACGATCTTTCAGCAGACCGGACTTTCTGAAGGCGATTCACTACTCTATCAAGTTCTTGTGGGATTGGTGAATTTCGGATCAACAATTGTGGCCATGGTAGTGATTGATAAAATTGGCCGCAAGAAACTTGTGTATTACGGTGTTTCAGGGATGATAGTATCTTTAATTCTTATCGGATTTTACTTTACCCTGAATAAAGTCTCGAATGTCGTTCCACCTATTACATTGCTGGTACTGATTTTGGTATATATTTTTAGTTGCGCCATCTCAATCTGCGTAGTAATTTGGGTGCTGCTTTCAGAGATGTATCCTGCAAGAGTGCGCGGATTGGCAATGTCGGCTGCAGGCTTTTCACTATGGATCGGAACTTTCCTGATTGGACAATTAACACCCGGTTGATGACAACGTTGTCGCCAGCAGGTGTTTTCTGGTTGTTCAGATTAATGTGCATCCCGTATATGTACATCACCTGGAAATTCGTCCCTGAAACGACAGGTAAATCGCTTGAAGACATTGAACGAATGTGGTTAAAGAAAAAGTAATTCCTAATTGAAAAGACATAGACATTTCATTCCAAAAATTCGTTTAAAAGAATCAATCAAAAAGCAATAATTGGGTTTAAATACAGAGCATTATGTTGCAGGCAAAATATTTGCAAAGATCTGGGTAGAACGATGTATTTGTGAATGCATCAATCAATAAAATCATGAAAAATTGTACTTCATGTTTAAATTAAGATCGTGATTAACTATATTGATGCGAACCAATTAGCTTATTCGAAGTAAAAATTTCTGCACAATTTCAAGGTAATTGAAAAATCTGAGCCTATTCATCCGGTTTTTCTGCTGGAATTCTTATAAATTTTCAAGTTCTCCTTTAGTTATTTCATATCATCACTCACTTTTTGTTCGATTGCCTTGGCATAAATTTGTGTCGTTTTAATACTCGTATGTCCCAAAGTTTCGACACTGTTTCTATAGGTAGAAGTAATTGCAGCTTCGTTAATGACGATTATGAAAAATGAAATTGAACAGCCGCGCAAGCTCAGTCTGGACGAGAAGATTCAGCGGGTTGAAAATTTGACATTGTTAATTGACCGCTGGAGGACGCTGAACGAATCGCGCCGTAAGTTGCAAACCTTCCAGATAGGAGCTGATTCACTCAGCTCTGTGATTCTGCTAAGAGATGCTGCCGGAAATGAGTTCAAAACCTCTAACTCATCAGTGATCAAATCTGTTATCGACGAGATGAAACGCACACTGGATGTTAAAGTCCGTGAGGTTGAAGAGCAAATCAACCTTTGAAAATTGGGAGCGTTGCTCCCTTTTTTTGGTCGCCAGGGAGAATTAATATTGAAGTAACAATATAAAATTATCTAAACATGCAGCAACACTGTTTTATGTAAATGAAGCATTATTTTATGCCTTGATACAACAGCTTATTAGTTGATGTTGAATAAGTGTGTGAATTTATCAACAATTTATTTCAAATGTTTTCTTTCGGAATTGCTGATAAAGATAGTTTGGGTATTGCATAGC
>Ga0209585_10000486_pt1 | contig 15357 bp, 14 predicted proteins | sample NGEPerone_FD_185491 | JGI IMG/M metagenome (GOLD analysis project Ga0209585, IMG submission 185491) | Arctic peat soil microbial communities from the Barrow Environmental Observatory site, Barrow, Alaska, USA - NGEE Permafrost154B-one... | ecosystem: Environmental > Terrestrial > Soil >... | reverse complement strand
GAGCCCGATCCAGGCCCCGGAGCCGCGGTCGGCGAGCACGTGCCCCCACCCGTCGACCATCCGCCAGACCTCGGCGAAGTCGGTGGCGAACGCGACCACCCCGGACCCTGCCGCGAGCACGGCCCCCGGCCGCACCTCCCCCAACGCCCCGACGAGGCTGGTCACGGCGTCGCTGGCAACCACCGTGCGTGCTGCCCCGAGTCGTGAATGCACTTGACGCAGCACGTGTTCGGGGTCGCTCAGGCCCAGAAGTCCGCGCATGGACCACACGACGACATCCGGCCGAGGCTGATGCCGTGCGTCGAATGCCGCGACGGAGGTGAGCAGCGGGTCGAGGTCGATGCCGCCGGGTGTGATGGCCGCCCCGTCGCTCTCGAACCGCTCACTGCTGCCGCTGACCGAGTCAACGCGCTCGGCGCGCAGACCCGAACCACCGACGTCCACTGCAAGGATCGTGCTCACCTGCGTGAGCCGATCACTTGCTCATGCCTGCAGTCAACCCGGCCACGATCTGCTTGGTGGCAACCAGGAAAAGAATGATCAACGGCACAGTCGCGATCACCAGCCCGGCGAACAGCGACGACCAGTCGGTGGCGTACTCGCCGAAGAAGGTGGTCAAGCCGACCGGGACCGTGTAGTTCTCCCGGGATCGCAACAGCACCAACGGGAAGAGGAAGTCGTTCCAGATCGGCACGAAGCGGAAGACCACCACCGTCGCCACCGCGGGGCGCACCATCGGGACCATGATCCGGACGAACATCTGCCAGCTGTTGGCGCCGTCGATGCGGGCGGCCTCCTCGAGCTCGGGCGGCAGCTGCCGGAAGAACGTCGTCAGCACGAAGATCGAGAACGGCACACCGGAAGCGGCATAGACGAGCGCGAGGCCGAGTCGGGAGTCCACGAGCCCAAAGCCGTCGAGCAGGTAGAAGATCGGCAGGATCGCCAGGTGGATGGGGAGCATGAGGCCGCTGATGAACACCGACTCCAGTATGGTGAAGATGCGCGAGCGGGTGCGAGCCAACGCGTACGCCGCCATGGTCGACACCGTCGTGGACAGCGCGACGGCGCCCACGGTCACCAGCAGGGAGTTGGTGAAGTACTCCCCGAAGCGGCCTTCGGTCCACGCCTTGCGATAGCTGTCGAACTTGATCGGCCACGGCGCGCCCAGCGGGTCGGAGTACAGGCTGGACGTGGTCCGGAACGAGTTGGCCACCATGAGCAGCAACGGAATCAGCGCTGCGATGGCGTAGATCCAAAGGGCTGTGCTCCCCACCAGGCCGCCGACCGGACGCTGCCCACGACGCGCCGGTTTGGAAGGAGCAGGGTCGTCGGTGGGTCTCGTTGTCAAGACGGTCGTGGTCATGCCGCGACCCTGTCCTGGTGTCGCCGCAGCACTCGGGTGGCCGCGACCGCGCCCCCGAAGATCACCACGAAGAGCAGCGCGGCGATGGCCGACGAGCTGCCGATGGCGTTGGTGGACCCGTTCTCGAAGGCAGTGCGATAGAACAGCAGCGAGATGAAGTCGGTTGCGCCTGCAGGGTTTCCGGTTGACCCGCCGAAGGCGTAGGGCAACGCGAACGCCTCCATCGCGAAGATGAAGGTGAGGATGCTGACCGTGCCGATGGCCGGCACCAACAGGGGAAAGACGATCGACCGGAAGGTCTGCCAGTGGCTGGCGCCGTCGACCCGCGCGGCCTCGGAGAGCTCCTCGGGCACCCCACCCAAAGCTGCGCCATACAGCAGGACGGGGAAGCCGACCCACTGCCAAGCGCTCACGAGCACCACCACCCATAGGGCGGTCGAGGGGTCGCCCAGCCACGGGACGGCCAGGGACTCCAGACCCACCTTGCGCAGCAACGCGTTGACCGGGCCGAAGGTGGGCGAGAGCAACAGCGTCCACAGGTAGCCGATCACGATCGGGCTGACCAGGTAGGGCATCGCGTAGAGCGTCTGCAGCAACCGGCGGGTGCGCGCCCGCTTGTGCAGCAGAACCGCGATGCCCAGGCCGAGGGTGTTCTGGATGGCCATCGTCCCCACGAAGAAGGCGATGTTGTGCCCGAAGGCCCGGGGCAGCTGGGTCGTGAACGGCTCCTGGGTGAACAAGGCGACGAAGTTCTCGAGCCCGACGAAACCTCCGCGTGTCGTTCCCTGCCAGCTGAAGAACGAATAGCTGAGTGCCGAGCCCATCGGGTAGAGGACGAAGATCCCGAACAGCACCAGCGCGGGGGCTACGAAGAACAGCCCGCTACGTCGTGACATCCGTTGCTACGTCGTGGGCTTGAACCACTGCGAGACGCCGGTTTGCAGGTCGGTACTGATCGCGGAGGCGTTCTTCTTGCCCAGCAGCATCTCCTGGACGCCGGTGCCGAGCAGGTCCGTGCCCGACGGTGTGCCGTAACGGAAGTCGACCAGCAAGAGGTACGGCGTGGGGTTCTTGGCGTAGTTGTCGGCCATCTGCTTCATCAGCGGGTCGGAGTAGCTGACCCCGGGCACCGCGGACAGCTGCTTGATGTTGTCTGCCACGAGCTGCCCGAACTCCTTGGTGGCCATCCACTTCACCAGGTCCTTGCTGGCGGCCTGGGCGTCGCTCTTGGCCGAGACGCCGAAGGCACCGTCGGCATAACCGGTGGTGGTCGAAGTCATCGACGGCGAGCCCTGCGGTGCCGGCACCTCGAAGACGCCCATCTTCAGCCCTGGGTTCTGCTTCTGGAAGAACCCGAGCTCGAAGGAGCCGCCGGGGAACATGGCCGCCTTGCCCGAGGTGAACAGGATCTGCGCGTCGGTATAGGCCACACCGACGGCGCTGTCCGGCAGGTACGGCTTGAGCTTGTTGACCACGTCCACCGACGCCACCCAGTCCGGGTCGGCGAAGGTCTTCTGGCCGGTGGTGACTGCCTTCTCGAACGTGCTGCCGCCGAAGCGGGGAGCCGCAAGCACCTGGTGCACGATCGGGAGCGTCCAGGCGTCCTTCGCACCGACAGCCATCGGTGTGACGCCCGCCTTCTTGAGCTTGGCATTGACCGCCATGAACTCCGCCCAGGTCGTCGGCGGCGTGAGGCCGAACTTGTCGAAGATGTCCTTGTTGTAGAACATCTGCAGCGTCTGTTGAGCCAGCGGGACGGCATACAGCTTGCCGTCCTCCTTGCCCTTGGCGCTCTTGACCACGTTGGCGTCCCAGCTGCTCAGGTCAACGACAGCGTCCAGCGGCAGCAGGCTCTTGGACGCGATGGTCGGCTGCAGCTGTCCGTAGGAACGCACCTGCGCGACGTCAGGACCCTTGGATCCGGCCAGGCCGGTCGTGAGGATCAGGTTGTACTCGGTGTTCTTGAACGACTTGAAATCGACCTTCGTGCCCGGGTGCGCCTTCTCATAGACGGCGAAGATCGTGTTGTATGCCGCGACGTCCTCCGTGCGCCAGGACCACACCGAGAGGGTGACGTTCTTGCTGCCGCCCGAGCCGCCAGCGTCTTTTGAGGGGCTGGAGGGCGAGCAGGCCGAGAGGGCCACCATGGCCGAGGCCAGCGTCAGTGCGATGAGGTTTCGCCGGTTCTTGTCGTTCATCGGGCTGTCTCCTGTCGTTTGATGCCTGTGCCGTCATGACTGTGGATGGATCGCAGCGCCTCTGCCACCGATCCCTGATGCTGTTCGAGCGCCCCTCTGGCCGTGTCCGGGTCCACCCCGGCCAGCAGCGAGAGCAGGGCTGGTTTGAGCTCGCCAGAGGCGAGCTCCAGGGCCTTGCGGGCAGCGACCTCATCCGCCCCGCTGGCCTCGCGCAGGATCCGGATCACGCGTCCGCGCAGTTTGGCGTTGGTGGCCACCATGTCGACCATGAGGTTGGACCAGGTGCGTCCCAGCCGGACCATGACCGCAGTGGAGAAGCTGTTGAGCACGAGCTTCTGCGCGGTGCCGGCCTTGAGCCGGGTCGAGCCGGTGATGACCTCCGGACCGGTGTCGACGGCCAGGAGGTGCTCGACCTGACCGGCGAGCTCGGCCTGCGGGTTCGCCGTGATGAGGACGGTCAACGCTCCCGTGGCGCGAGCCGCCGCCAGCGCACCCGCGACGTACGGCGTCCGGCCGGAGGCGGTGACCCCGACGACGACGTCTTGGGGTTCGACCACGGACGCCTCCTGCGCGCCGAGCTCGGCGTCGTCCTCGGCGTTCTCGACGGCCTTGAGCAGCGCCTCGGCTCCCCCGGCGTGGTGGGCGACGAAGAGCCCGTCCGGGGCGTTGAAGGTCGGCATCAGCTCGGCCGCGTCGATCACTGCCAGCCGCCCGGAGGTGCCGGCGCCGAAGTAGTGCACGGTCCCCCCGGCACGGATGCGCTCGACCGCGAGGTCCACCGCGACGGCTAGCTGCGGCAGGACCTGCAGCACCGCCGGAGCGACGCGGGCGTCCTCGTCGTTGAGCGTCTGAAGCAGCTCCAGCGTGCTCATGGCGTCCAGAGCATGGGTGCCCGGGTGGCGGTCCTCCGTGGGCGCGCTGACGGCGGCCTCGGGCTGCGGTGGCGCGGCTTCGTTGGTCACCCTGCAATGTTAGTTTCCTCGCACCACGTCGTCAATGATGTGAATCATTGACGACGTGGTGCGAGGAAACGGCATCGCGCGTGGACTTCACGGCCTTGCGCGTGCTACGCAGATTCCGTTGCGCCACAACGATATAGAGGCAGTCGACGACGGTGAGGGCCGCGATCCGGCTGGCCGTGGCGCCCGAGCGCAGCGCGGTCTCGCGGGCGGCCGTGGTCAGGACCAGGTCGGCGGCTTGGGCCAGCGGCGACAAAGGAAAGTTCGTGATCGCCACCGTGCGGGCCCCGTTGGCCTTCGCCCTGGCGATCGACTCGATCGTCTCGCGCGTCGTGCCGCTGTGCGAGATGCCGATGGCAATGTCCCGAGGGCCAAGCAGGGCCGCGCTCGTGAGCGCGAGGTGCGGGTCGTTCCAGGCGAACGCGAGGCACCCGATGCGGTGCAGCTTCTGCTGCAGGTCGGCAGCGACCAAGGCGCTGGCCCCATAGCCGTAGACATCGACGCGGACCGCACGGTCGATGGTCTTCGCCGTCTGCGCCAGCGTGTCACGGTCCAGCTGCTGGGCCGTCTCCTCCACCGCGCTGGCGTCGGCCAGGGCGATCTTGCGGACCACGTCATCGATGGAGTCGGCCGCGCTGATGTCGGTCTGGGAAGCAGCCAGAGCACGTGGATGAGCTGACGCCTCCGCGAGAGCAAGCCGCAGCCGGGGGTAGCCGGACAGGCCGAGACGCTTGCTGAATCGGAGCACCGTGGTCTCGGATGTCGTTGCCGCAGTAGCCAGCTCGCTGATCGTCATTGCCGCCGTTCCACGCGGATCCGCGAGGACCCGCTCGGCCACCCGATCCTCTGCAGGCGCCAGCGAGGGCCGCAGAGCCCGGAGGCGGACGAGCAGGGGTGCGGTCTTCGTGCCGGATCCGGGCGCGACGGGTGGGCTTGGCTTCATGAGCGTCACGCTACGACGTCATCGGCTTGCTTGCGTCCAACCTTGCGCAACAAAGGACTCCGGGTGTCGCTCGCCGTCCAGCACCACGCCCAGGTGACCTGCGACGCGCACGCCGTCGACGAAGACCCCTCGCCCGACATAGCTCGCGTCGGTCGTGTAGCGCCACCGCAGCTGTTGAGGACCAGCTGCGAGGTCGGCGCGTGCCTGCAGCCAGCGCCTCGTCCCGCTGATCGCGATCGAGCCGTCGGTCTGCGACACCGTCCCTCGGTCACGGACCGTGAACGGCACCGGATGCCAGGTCGTCCCGCCGTCGGTCGAAGACTCCAAGGTCATCGGGTCGGAGGACTCCGTGTCCACGAACAGGTCGAATGCCAACGACGCGCGGCTGGGAACCTCGAGGGTCCTGGTGGTCAGTGTCGCCGTGGTGGCGTCCCGCGTGCCACTGAACCACGCGGTGCCACCGTGCCGCGGCTCCACGCCCAGCGCCAGCGCCAGACCTTGCGCGGCTGCACGGCGAGCGGGGTTGTTGCTGCCCCAGCTGCGGCTCGGGTGAACGCGGTTGGACAACACAATCGCGAACGAGCGCGACATCTTGTCGATGACGATCGAGGTGCCGGTGTATCCCGTGTGGCCCGCGGTCGTAGGGCTCAACAGGCCGCCCATGTACCAGCGCTGGTCCAGCTCGAAACCCAGGCCATGCGAGTTGCCGGGGAAGGCGGTGTTGTAGTTGGTGGTCATCTTCTCGACGCTGCCCTGCGACAGGATTCGGTGGCCGCCGTAGGTGCCGCCGTTGAGCATGCTCTGGGCGAGCACGGCCATGTCCTGTGCGGTGGAGAACACCCCGGCGTGACCGGCGATACCTCCGAGCGACCACGCGTTCTCGTCGTGGACCTCTCCCCAGACCATCCCGCGGGGTGGGCTGGCCTCGAACTCGGTCGCAGCGATCCGCGGCTTCAGCGAGGGGTCCGGGTTGTAGCCGGTGTCCTTCATCCCCAACGGTTCTGCGATCCGCTCGCGGACCAGCTGGTCGAGCCCCTGGCCGGTCTGCCGCTCGAGCAGGACGCCGAGGGTCATCAGGTTGAGGTCGCTGTAGACGTAGGTCGTCGCCGGCGGCGAGGTCGGCTCGACGTCCAGGACCGCCGCGATGCGCGAGGCCTTGTCCGGCCAGTCGCTCCACAGCGGCATCCACGGCTTGAGGCCGGACGTGTGCGTCAGCAGCTGGCGCACCGTGATGTTGCCCTTGCCGTGGGCGGCGAACGCGGGGAGGTACGTCGCCACAGGCTCCTCGAGCCGTATGGCGCCACGCTCGATCTGCTGCATCACCAGGATCGAGGTGAACAGTTTGGAGACAGAGGCCATGTCGAAGATCGTGTCGTCGCGCATGGGGACCCACTGGTCACGCGGGAGCTCGGTCCCGGCGCCGTCGGCATAGCGCAGGGCGTAACCGCTGGCTTCGCGGGCCACGACGTGACCGTCGTACCCCAGCAGGGTGACGGCACCGGCATACAGCGGGCGCGTGGTGCCCGAGGGCTCCTCCCAGCCGGCGATCCGTGCCAAGGCGTCGTCGATCGGCTTGGCGTCGAGCCCGGCGGCCGCCGGCGAGCTGTCACTCAGCACGGTGCTCGCGCTGGCAAAGCCCGTGAAGGGCCGGTCGAAACGCGCCTCGGGTGTGCCGTGCGCCAAGGCCGTCGAGGGCGTGAGCAGCGACACACCGACCAGGGCAGCACTGGCGAACGCGACGGCGACACGCCTCACGGGTCTCAACGTCACGGGCCTCAACGTGATGCGGCCGGGTAGAGGAGGTAGTCATGTCGACGCCTGTCCCATTCGGAGAGCTCCTCGCGCCAAGCACCGACGATCTCCGCCGCGGGTGCGCCGGCCATCAGCATGTCGCGGAAGCGGGTCGAACCGGTGAGCAGGTCGATCCAGCGCCCGGCATCACCACGCCAGTCGAACTCGGCATACAGCCGCTTGCCCTCCACCATCATGTGTGTCGCCGCCATGATCGCCTCCACCGTGGAAGGGTCGGTGATATGGACCTGGACGCCGCCGCACACGAGGCCCACGTGACGACTGATCGGGCACCCGGCGAACCTAGCAGCACGATTGGACGATCGTGACCTATTGACACGGAATGCCTGATGTGGGTAACTTTCTGACGTACCTGGAGTTTGGTCAATTAGCACCTCGTCGGTCCCGCAACTGCGTCAGCGACCGTGGAGACCCGGCGACCCGTTCCACCCGGAGGAACCGTGTCCCCACGCCCGCTGTCATTCCGCCGCTCCCGGTTCGCCACAGCCATCGCCGCCCTCGCCGCGGTCCTGTGCGGGGTCGGGACGGTCCCCGCCCAGGCGGCACCCCACGAAGGCTCGAAGCCGGCGGCCTCACGCCCGGCCGATCCGCACCAGGGCAAGGTCCCGCCGGGCCCGCCGACGGTCACCGGCGCCGACCTGCGGTTCAGCCACCCGTCGCAGACGCTGCGCTACGGCAGCGCGGCGCAGGCCGGCATGGTGCCGCGGTACGTCGACAAGATCTCCGACGACATCGCCACCTACCTGCAGCCGTCGCCGGTGTATCCCGAGTACGCCGGCGCGGTCGCGTTGGCCGCGCACGACGGCGTGATCGTGGCACACGACGCGGCGGGCTACGCGCTGCGCTACGCCGACGACAAGCCGACCGAGCTGCCGCCGAACGAGTGGATCCCGATGCGGCGCGACACGATATTCGACCTCGCGTCGATGACGAAGCTGTTCACCTCGATCCTGGTCGTGCAGCAGATCGAGCGTGGCGCCATACGGCTCGAGGAGCCTGTGGCGACGTACCTCCCTGCGTTCGCCGCGAACGGCAAGGGCGACATCACGATCCGCAACCTGCTCACCCACACGTCCGGCCTCAAGCCGTGGATGCCGCTGTGGAGCGCCTGGCCGGACGAGGCGTCGCGGATCGCGGCGGTCCTTGATGTCGCGCCGACCTCGCCGCCCGGGACGACCTATGTCTACAGCGACCTCAACATGATCACCCTCGGCGTCCTGCTCGAGCGGCAGACCGGCCAGGGACTCGACCAGCTCGTCCGCGAGCGGATCACCGGACCGCTCGGCATGACCGACACCATGTTCAACCCGCCCGCCTCGCTCAAGCCGCGCATCGCCGCGGAGGAGTATCAGCCGTCGACGGGCCGGGGCATCGTGTGGGGCACGGTCCACGACGAGAACGCGTGGTCGCTCGGCGGCGTCGCCGGCCACGCCGGGCTCTTCTCCACCGCGCACGACCTCGCCGTGCTCGCCCAGAGCCTGCTCAACGGCGGGCGATACGGGCAGGTGCGGGTCCTCTCCGAGGCCTCGGTGCGAACACTCTTCACCAACTACAACCAGGCGTTCCCCGGCAATGCGCACGGGCTGGGTTTCGAGCTCGACCAGCGCTGGTACATGGACGCGTTGACCTCCCCGGTCACGGCGGGGCACACCGGATACACCGGCACGTCGATTGTCATCGACCCGTTGTCGCACTCCTTCGTCATCCTGCTGACCAACCGGGTGCATCCGAGCCGCAACTGGGGCAGTAACAACCCGTCGCGGCGCGCGGTCGCACGTGACCTCGCGCTGGCGCTGCCGGTGCGTCCGGCGGTGGGGCGCACGGACTGGTTCTCCGGCGTCGCCGACGGCACGACCGCGACGCTGACCGTGCCGCTCGCGACGCCGGCCGGCGGGGCCCGGCTGTCCTTCGACCTCTGGTACGACACCGAGTCGAGCGATATCGGCGCGCTCGAGGCGTCCACCGACGACGGGGCCACCTGGCACCAGATGCCGCTCACGCTTCGGGTGCGCGCCGACGAGTGGCAGACCGACGGGTCGTTCTCCGGGTTCGAGGGCAGACAGTGGCTGCACGCCTCGGCGCAGTTGCCGGGCGGCATCACCGACCTGCGCTGGCGCTACAGCACCGACCCGCTCTACGAGGGTCGCGGGGTGTATGTCGACGCGGTGCGCGTGTCCGGGCGAGACGGGCTGCTCTTCAACGGCGAACGTCCAGCCGACGCCGCGCTGTTCCAGCCGGCCGGCTGGACGGTGAGCCGGACCTGACTCCCGGCCGCGTGTCGTTGCCGGCTCGTCACGGCGCGCTGATAACTTAGCTGCCATGGCTCGTCGGGGCGGGGCAGGGCAGGTGCGGTGTCGTCGACGGCCCCTGCGGTGCCGGACCGGCAGGGTGCGGCGGTGCGTTGCTGCCGACTTGGCGCGTGCCGCCACGCTGACCGTCACCGAACTGGCCGCAGCGTGCGACACGTCCGAGACGACGGTGATCCGGTTTTGCAAGGCCGTCGGGTTCGCCGGCTACCCGCAGCTCCGGCTCGCGCTGGCCACCGACGCCGGCCGCGCCGAGGGCAACGGCCGTGAGGGCCGGGTGATCGGCAGCGACATCGGTCCCGGCGACGACCTGGCGTAGGTGGTGGAGAAGATCGCGTTCGCCGATGCGCGGGCGGTGTCGGGGCCAGCGCGTTCGTCGCCGCCGACTTCCAGCAGAAGCTGCACCGCATCAAGCGGGTGGCCTTCGCGTGTCCGCACGACGTGGCCCTCGGCATCTCGCACACCGGCGTCACCCGCGACACGATCGACGCGCTGGCCGAGGCGCGGGCCCACGGGGCGACGACGATCGCGCTGACCAACTTCGCGCAGTCGCCGATCGCGCGCGTCGCCAACCACATGCTCACCACCGCGGCGCGCGAGACGACGTTCCGCTGCGGTGCGATGGCCAGCCGGCTGGCGCAGCTCACCGTCGTCGACTGCCTGTTCGTCGGTGCCGCGCAGCGGACGTACGCAGACACCCTCGCCGCGCTGGAGGCGACACGCGAGGCGGTGCGCGCCCGGCGGGTTCCCTCGCCACCCCGACGCGGTGGCGCAGGGCCGTCCTCGCCGCGCGGGTAAGGGGCGCCGCAGGGACTACCCGCCCCGGTGGGTCTGGCTGCCGGCCGCACGCAGCACGGCCTCGTGCAGCCCGGCGGCGAGCAGCGCACCGGCGAAGGCGAGGTCGGCCGGCTCGTTCGGTGCGGGCCCGGTCCGTCGGCGTGGACCGGGCGATGAGCGTCTGCGCCAGATCGCCGTCCGGATCGGCACCGAAGTGCGCGGCGAGCGCGGCGCGGACGCCGCGGAGGCCGAGCCATACCGCCGACCCCTCGTCGCCGAGCAGCCAACCGTAGCCGTCGCAGCGGCGCGCGATCCGGCGCGCGACGAAGGATGCCGCGGCTGCGCCGGTACCGGCCAGCAGGAGCAGCCCGTCCGTCCGGGGAGAGCCCGCGGCGAACGCGACGTCGAGGTCGGTGACGACGCGCAGCGCGCCGGCGAGGCGGGCGGCCAGCGCACGCGCGAACCGTTGCTGCGGCAGGCCAGGACTGGAGCGAATGTTGGCCCCGGCCGCGGATCCGCTGCCGGCCACCCTGCCGTCGCGCGCGACGACGAGGCATCGCGTCGTCCCGCCGGCGTCGACGCCGGCGACCAGATCGGGCACCGGCAACCTAGCAGCACGATTGGACGATGGTGACCTATTGACACGGAATGCCTGATGTGGGTAAATTTCTGACGTACCTGGATTTTGGTCAATTAGCACCTCGTCGGTCCCGCAACTGCGTCAGCGACCGTGGAGACCCGGCGACCCGTTCCACCCGGAGGAACCGTGTCCCCACGCCCGCTGTCATTCCGCCGCTCCCGGTTCGTTACAGCCATCGCCGCGTTCGTCGCCGCGCTGACGCTTGCCGTGCCGAGCGCGACCGCAGCCACACCCGGTGAGGACGCGCCGGGACGCGCGGTCCCGTTGCGGGTGATGACGTACAACATCCGCGCCGGGACGGGCAGCGACGGCGTCTTCGACCTCGACCGCACCGCCGCCGCGATCGGCGCCCAGGACCCCGACATCGTCTGCCTGCAGGAGGTCGACGACCACTGGGGTGACCGGAGCAACTTCGTCGACGAGCCTGCCGCCCTCGCCCGGGCACTCGGCATGCACGCGTTCTTCGGAGCGATCTACGACCTGCCGCCGCTCACCGCGGGCGCACCGGACCGTCGGTACGGGGTGGCGATCCTGTCGCGCTACCCGATCGTGCACGCGGTGGACCACGAGATCACCCGGCTCTCGACGCAGGACCCGAACCCGACGCCGAAGCCCGCGCCCGGGTTCCCCGAGGCGGTGGTGAACGTGCGCGGCGCGCTGGTGCACGTCTTCTGCACGCACCTGGACTACCGCGGCGACCCGACGGTGCGGCGCATGCAGGTCGCGGACACGGTGCGGATCATGCAGGCAGCCGGCGGCCAGCAGCTGCTCGTCGGTGACTTCAATACGACCTGGGATGCTTCGGAACTGTCCGGCCTGCACGACTACGGCCTGATCGACGCCTGGTCGTCGACCGGGCAGCCGGACGGCGCAGCCTACCCCGCCGAGGCTCCCGCCGTACGCATCGACCACATCACGGTGACGCCCGGCATCGCGATCCTCGATCCAGCCGTGCCGGTGACGCTCGCATCCGACCACAGGCCGGTTGTCGCAGACCTCGTCGTCACCCGCGGCGACAATCACTGAAGGAGCAACAGATGGCCATCAACCGCCGACGTTTTCTCACCGGAGCCGCCGGGGCTGCGGCGGCTGCCGCAGGCGCAGTCGCGCTGCCGAACCTGACTGCGACGGCTGCTGAGGCGCCCGCGCCCCGTAACGGCGGTCAGGGCGCCCGACACCGACAGGTGCGTACCGGCGTGGAGCGGCTGATGTCCTCCGGGTACGCCGCGCTACGCGGCCAGAAGGTCGGCGTCATCACCAACCCGACCGGTATCCTGGCCGACCTGCGTCACGAGGTCGACGTGATGCACGGCGACGATGGGGTGAACCTGACCGCCGTCTTCGGCCCCGAGCACGGCTTCCGCGGGACGGCGCAGGCCGGTGGCGCGGAGGGTTTCTACACCGACCCGCGCACCGGGCTTCCCGTCTACGACACCTACGGCAAGAGCGGGCAGGCGCTCGCCGACGTCATTGTGAAGTCCGGCGTCGACACCGTGGTCTACGACATCCAGGACGTCGGCGCCCGTTTCTACACCTACATCTGGACGCTCTACGACTCGATGGTCGCCGCGGCCATGGCGGGCAAGCGGTTCGTCGTGCTGGACCGGCCCAACGCGATATCCGGGCGGCAGGCGCTGGGCCCGGTGATGCACCCGGGGTACGAGACGTTCGTCGGCCGCAAGCCGATCTCGCAGTCCCACGGCATGACGGTCGGCGAGCTGTCGCGGCTCTACAACGGCGAGTGGGTCGCTGGCGACGCGAGCCGGCCGGTCGAGCTCACTGTGATCGAGATGGATGGCTGGTTCCGCGACATGTACTACGAGGAGACCGGGCTGCCGTGGGTGCCGCCGTCGCCGAACATGCCCACCGTCGATACCGCCGTCGTCTACCCGGGCACCTGCATGTTCGAGGGCACCAACCTCTCCGAGGGACGCGGCACCACCCGGCCTTTCGAGGAGATCGCCGCGCCCTACGGCGACTGGCACTGGCGCGACGCGCTCACCGCGCTCGACCTGCCCGGCGCGGCGTTCCGCGAGAACTACTTCAACCCGACGTTCTCGAAGTGGGCCGGCCAGACCGTCGGCGGCATCGAGCTGTATGTCACCGACCGCGCAGCCTTCGACCCGATCCGCACCGCGGTCGCGATGCTGGTGACGGCGAAGCAGCTCTACCCGAGCGGGTTCGCGTGGCGCTCGGACAACTGGATCGACAAACTCACCGGCTCGGACCAGGTGCGAACCTCCGTCGACGCCGGCAACAGCACCGACGCAATCGTTGCCGGCTGGCAGGCCGAGCTCGCCGGGTTCCGCCGGCTGCGCGAGAAGTACCTGATCTACCGCCACGAACGCGGCGGCCACCGATGACCGGCCGACGCGCGCTGGCCGGCCTACTACCAGGAATGGTCAAGTGTCTTGACAGCGGCTTATCTGTGCGTATGGGGATACTCTGCGCATATAGGACTACAAAGACCATGACCGCTCAGTCAGCCACACCACGTCGACGCGTTCCTTGGCGCTCCTCCTGGCCGTCGCGACCGGTGACGCTGCTCGCCGCGCTGGCCCTCACCGTGCCGCTGGCGCTCGGTGCCGGGATGGGCACGGCCGCGTCGGCGGGCCCGCAGCAGGATCCCGTGAGCACGGCGGGCAGCGACGCCACCACGGCGCCGCTCGTGATCCCAAAGCCGGTCTCGATGCAGACCGACCCGGGCCAGTCCTTCACCGTCATGAGCGGCACCCGGATCGTCGTGCAGCCGGGTGCGCAGGCGGCCGCCGGCGTCGGCGCGTTCCTCGCCGAGACCCTGCGCCGCTCCACCGGCTTCGCGCTGCCCGTCGCCACCCGCAGCAGCGGCGCCACCGGCAACAGCATCTCGCTGCGGCTGTCCGGCCCCGCCAAGCTGGGAGCGGAAGGCTACCGGCTCGACGCGACCCACGGCGGCGTGCGGCTGAGCGCCCCAACGGCCGCAGGCCTGTTCCACGGCGTGCAGACGCTGCTGCAACTGCTGCCGCCGCGGGTTGAGAGCACGACGGTGCAGCCAGGGCCGTGGACCGTGCCGGGCGTGCACATCGTCGACTACCCGCGCTTCGGCTGGCGGGGCGCGATGCTCGACGTGTCGCGGCACTTCTTCACCGTTGAGGAGGTGAAGCACTACATCGACGAGATCGCGATGTACAAGATCAACGTGCTGCACCTGCACCTCAGTGACGACCAGGGCTGGCGGATCGCGATCAACAGCTGGCCACTGCTCGCGACCTACGGCGGCAGCACGGAGGTCGGCGGCGGCGCGGGCGGCTACTACACCCAGGCGCAGTACAAGGACATCGTCGCCTACGCCGCCGAGCACTTCATCACCACCGTGCCCGAGATCGACACCCCAGGGCACACCAACGCCGCCCTGGCGTCCTACGCGGAGCTCAACTGCGACGGCACGGCTCCGCCGCTCTACACCGGGACCGACGTCGGCTTCAGCTCGCTGTGCGTCGACAAGGACATCACCTACCAGTTCCTCGACGACGTCATCGGTGAGCTGGCGGCGCTGACCCCTGGGCCCTACATCCACATCGGTGGCGACGAGGCCCACAGCACGCCGCTGAGCGACTACACCAGGTTCATCGATCGGCTGCAGCCGATCGTCCACGCCCACGGCAAGAACATGATGGGTTGGAACGAGATCGCCCAGGCCGACGTCCAGCCGAGCCCCGGCACGCTTGCGCAGAACTGGAGCCTCGTCAACGACTCGCACCCCATCTACGATGCCCTCGCGACCGCTGCGGTGAGCAAGGCCGTGAAGCTGGTCATGTCGCCGGCCAACAAGGCCTACCTCGACATGCAGTACAACCCGCAGTCGCCGTACGGTCTGCACTGGGCCGGCTACGTCAGCGTCCAGGACTCCTACCACTGGGACCCGGCGACCATCTTCACCGGGGTGACGGAGAGCGACATCAAGGGCGTCGAGGCTCCACTGTGGAGCGAGACGCTAACCAACATCCACGAGATTGAGTACATGGCCTTCCCGCGGCTGCCTGGGATCGCGGAGATCGGCTGGTCTGCGTCGCAGGGCCGCTCGTGGAGCGAGTATCGGGTGCGGCTCGCCGCTCAGGGCCCCCGATGGGACGTGATGGGCATGAACTACTACCACGCCCCGGAGGTGCCGTGGGCCGACTTCTCAACGGTTCAGAAGGCGCGATGAGTTGCCCTGTATCAAGCCGACGCTTGTTGATCTTGGTTGAGGAGTCGTTGGAGGGCGCCGTGGTTGGCGGGGACGGGCGCGCCGCTAAAGCACCTGAATGGTTACCGATAGACACAGTTTCACGCAGTCAAACTCTTGACCGCGCCTCGTAGGCGGCCATACACCTTGACTCG
>Ga0209585_10000485_pt1 | contig 15357 bp, 14 predicted proteins | sample NGEPerone_FD_185491 | JGI IMG/M metagenome (GOLD analysis project Ga0209585, IMG submission 185491) | Arctic peat soil microbial communities from the Barrow Environmental Observatory site, Barrow, Alaska, USA - NGEE Permafrost154B-one... | ecosystem: Environmental > Terrestrial > Soil >... | reverse complement strand
CAATTTCTAAGGCGGACACAATGCAAAACACTGACGAGCTACGGCAACAAGGGACTAGCTGAGCTGATGACAAAACTCAATACTGTCCGCGAGTTACATTTTAACAAGAACGCGCAACAGTGACAGCCTTCGATGCAAGCAAAAGAAATACGCACAACCGTGGACAATTTGAAGGATCCGAAAAGCGGTTTGCGGTTGCTAGAAGCGATTGCAGCACGGTGCGCGTTTTACAGGCTAGAATTAGTGAAGATCAAGCTAGTCTAAAATACTTATGATAGCCGACGTTAATGTTGCGTCATGCAGCAAGTGAGCGTGGATAACCCGTGAAAGTGCTACAGGTAATCTCGTATTCCCCAATTTATCTACATGAAGGGCCATCCAGTGTCGCGCTTCTCATCTCCAGAGAATTAGTAAAGCGAGGGCACGAGGTGACGGTTTTTACAACAGATGCCTCGCATATCAAATCGCGCCTTAGAATTCCAAATAACCCGATCGTTGTGAATGGGGTCAAAGTATATCATTTTCGCAACTTGAATAATCAGCTAGCTAGCAAGAACATTCCTGTGGCTCCAAACATGGCACTTGCACTGAAAAAGGATATAAAAAGCTTTGATTTAGTACATTTACATGAATATCGCACGTGTAATGCGGCGTTTGTCCACCATTACGCGAAAAGAGAGAACGTTCCTTTCATTCTGCAGCCTCACGGCTCACTGCCTAGGGTTCGTCAAAACGTAGTCGAACGGCAACTAATAAGGTCGGCGTTTGATTCGATTTGGGGGCTTCGCATACTAAGAGACGCAACTGCGGTGGAAGCTCTGCAAGAGACAGAAGCAAACCAATGTAGACAGTTGGGAGTTGAAGACTACAGGATTCGGATTATCCCTAACGCAATTCGTTTAGTTGACTACGAAAGTCTCCCAGAAGAGGGGACCTTCAGGCGTAAATACGGACTCGAGCAAGAGGACATCGTAATCCTCTCTTTGGGAAGAATACATAAGGTCAAAGGCCTTGATCTCCTTTTAGACGCATTTTTCGACATTTCGCCAGAATTGCCAGAAGCCAAGCTCGTGATTGCGGGCCCTGATGACGGCTTCTTGTCAGTTCTCGAGAAGAAAATTGAAGACGCGCAAATAGGTAACCGTGTCACGTTCACCGGTCCGTTGTATGGCAGAGCAAAACTTGCAGCGTATAGGGACGCAGATGTTTTTGTCATGCCTTCAAGGTATGATATATTCGGTCTTACGGTGCTCGAGGCAAGTGCGTGTGGCACGCCCGTCATCGTGACAGATAGATGCGGCATCGCAGACGTAGTGAAAAAGTACGGGTTGGTGGTTGAATACGACGCTAAGCAGTTACGTGATGCTTTGCTCAGTGTTTTAGAAAATGACGCGAAGAGGCAAGAACTCGCGGAAAAAGTAAAAGATTTGGTGCAGAAAGAGTTTAGGTTGGACAGGGTCATAGAAAAAGTAGAAGAAATGTATAATGAGGCTGTTAATACGAAATAGCGTTTTTTGATCTATCAGATGTTAGTTAAATATTATCTGAACGCGATCGCTTGGGTCTGGTGAGGTCTTGTTTTTTTTGCCAATGTTCCAGCGCAAAAACCCATCCAGCTGATGACGCAGTGGAACACCGATCCCTTTGTAGATGAGCCCGCTATTTATTGTTTGAGGCTGAAGCCTCGTGCCCCTTAGCTCACGCGGGACATTGCAGTTCTCGCAATGGCTCTCTTATCTTCGCTATTTACCTTTTCTAGCTCTCAATTCTAACGCAATTTGTGAAAACACTAATAGATGTTCAGTCAAAGGCGCTTCAAATCAACGTCCTTCAAATCCTGATTGGACTGCCAGTAGTAGTTACTGAGCAATTTTTTTCGCTTTCGTTCTTATCACAGATGTTGAACTTGGCAATCTGTCTCAGATTACGATATGTAAACGACGGCTGCCAGTACGAGGCTCGAACAAAGAATCAAAATAATTAGAACGAGGATAATCAGTTGATCCAATCGGTCGTACGATTTCAAAAATGTTACTAGATCAATTTGTTTCGCACTAAGATAAGTCACGGAGAAACGATTATTTGCTGGAATCTCGCTTCTGCGGTACTGTGCAACTAAGACGCACGCAACGACAAAGAGTGTAAGAGTTGCGAGTATCGGCTCTAAACGTATGCCCCACGGAGTAAAATTCAGAATTAAACCTACCAGCGACACGACAACTATTGAGAGCCCGCAAGACAGAGCCGCTCGTTCCATATCACTGATGTCGTCTTTACCAGGAAATAGCGCAGCCGCAAGGGAATATCCTGGGACAATCATTATGACTTTGAGAGTTTAATTGATTGTTGCACTTTATGTCTGTTAAAGATTTTTGTGCTTGTGTTAACTTTCCACAAAGCAAAGAGGTTAAAATGTTATCGTGCCTGGTCGCAAGCGCATAGCAAAGGTAGATTCCCATCTACCTAATATATTGTTGTCGCGCGTATATCTGTGAGCCACCGGCGTCGAAAACTCTGCTATTTTGGGATAGCACGAGTAAATGCTCTGCCATGTCGCCAGGGATGTCAGGCGCCTCCCCATAGACTTCGTATTTCTTTTCGACAACGTTGTAATAGTATAAGTATATATAATTCCCGGCGGTTTGATTTTTCTGAAATGAAGAGTCGTTTATCAGACCCGGGCTTATGTGGCCTTCGCTTATTAATCTAAGTTTACCCCAGGTATCTGCAGTAGACACTGACGTTGTTCCACCATATAGTTTTAGCCATTTTGCGGCAACCGCATCTTGATCGTAAACGTACCGCTCGAAGTATATAGCCCCGTGGGAGTCGAGAGTCACGCTCCGAGGCGTCCCCGCTATGTTCGACAAGGCTCCAGAAGTGCAAAACAAGTACGCCACTAATATGATCAAAGCAAATGGAATCGCCCAGTTTGCTCGGATAGTGCGGCGGCCTTGGCGCGAATCGCTTGCTCTCAGTTTTGACGTTTTTCTCTCTTTAAATCTTCTGTGGATCGTTTCTGAAAACGCAGCGATCCCATTTGACAAGACGATGACACCTATCACAAAAAAAACTGATAAGAACGTCGTCAAAAAAAGGAACGTCCGTTCCAAGGGATAAGCAGTAGCAACAAACGGCAGAACGACCGATGCGATCAATATACCTGTGGCTGCGAGCGCGAGAGTAAAGTACTCAACCCCAAATCGCGATTTTAGAAATTTCGGTTTTTCGGGGCCCGAGTACAGAGTCGTCATTTCTTTGCGCTTGATAGTTAGCGTTGCCACTCCAATTATCAAGCATGCGACAACTACCCAAGTAAGTGCGACCCCGATCATCGCTGCCACGGTTGTTTGGTTTGCACCTGCTCCAAGGTATACCTGAGCTCCACCACGCGTTTGAGGTGCAAAGAAATCAAAAATCAGCCCCGAAAATGATTTGCGTAATAACTCAATACCAAACGGTATGGAGCTGGATTCGGTTATTATCCCGTACCACAAGAATGTGATGCAAGCCAACAGGAACACCATTACCGTATTGATGGTCGTCGCGAAAGAGGTTCTTTTCGACAGGATTATCAGAACCAATGCGGCCACGAACACGAGCACGAAGATGTAGGCCGTCGTGTAATGTGACACGATTCCAGCAGCTGCGAACACAGTGAAAAGCATAACCTCACCAGCGCTTCTTCTTTGTTTACTGAATAGCACCATAAATGCGAGCGCAAAGAACAAAATGGCGATTACGGCCCGTGAGAGCGCATTTGCATCCATGAAGCCGACTTCCGATATATACAGAAACGAAGCGATTAAGGCATATCGCTCTTTGACATATCTTCTTGAAATGACATATACAATTAGCGGAACGACGGAAAACAACAAACCGTAGATTACGTTGAACAGCACCTCTTGGTTTAAACCTAAAATAAGCTGATAAGCAACGGGAAGCAAGATACTCGCTACGCTAGCATAAAGGATATACGCCGACTGCTGCTGAGAGCCGAGTATCATTCGATGATCACTTAGGATTGATTGAAACAGGTAGTATTCGGAGTGTAAATCAGCTCCGAGAAGATGATCTGACCGTAAACTCCAAAGAAGCAGGATTGAAAGGCCAGCCGAGAAAATAAGAACTGGATAGAGACTGTTCGGGCAGTTGTCTTTCAGGCAAACAAACGCAACATACAGTGCGATGAACACAAGCAGAGCAAGCGATACTAAATTGCTGCTGGTAACCCTCATGACAAATGAGCCTATGACGCTCAGCAGCGGGAAAAAAAGGGGGATTATATACAAATAAGCGTTCGATTTGGTAACTTCGACGCGTGGAAACTGCAACGCTATGGGGCTGCCGGCGCGGTAAAACACGATTCCTAAAGGTACGAGGGCTAGGTCGAGGCAGAACAATAAAGTTGAACTGGAGAGCGGCGCGGTATACCCGATGATTGGCAGGACACTATTCAGCGCTAGTGTATAAAACATTACGAAGGCTACACTTAAGCCCCAGCACAAGATGATTTCTTCTAGAAAGCCCGCCTCCGTCATTTTGAAGAATCGGAGGAGCAGTATACCCGGAAGAAGAGTGAGGAACGCAAATCCAAATAACTGCCGCAATACTGGCACGTCTAGCAGAATTGACAGATTCGCACCGAGAGCGAGAAAAACTGCACTCACGGTTAAGAAATTCTTTTCGTCGCTAAGAATCGACGCGAAATATCTGAACATGTTGATTCTGTGGAGATAAATGTCGCGAGAGGATGCGTTCAACTATTTTTTTGTGGCCGGCGTGTGCAAAGTGGGGGAATGTCTATCCGATATGAACCGCTAAAGGCCCATCGCATTCTGTGGCCCTCTTTTGTGCAGTTCCGACAACAATTCAGTCAGAAACGACACGAGAGCGGTGGTAACTCCCGCATTATTGTAATTGATGAAACTTGCTGAGACTCGTCACTCGATACAAGTGTATCTATGTCGCTGCAGTGCCGATGCATTATGAGATTGTTAAAGTGTTTTGTTATATTCTGTACACGTCACATCTAAAGGGGTGTCTTGTTTTATAAGCTATCAAGTAATCGATTCATCCCGTGTTTTAAATAATTATCGGGATCTCGAGAGTAGTGGTAACTGCATAACGCGTGCGCACGCTAGCGCAGACAATTTACTCGCTCTGACACTCTCCGTAGTATACGGGTTGATAGAATAGGACGGTAAAATCAGTCGCTCTTAAAAACTTCTTGAACTTCGGCCGGCGGCTCGAGTGGGAGCGGGACACCAAAGAGTGCTCGAACCTCGTCTCGATGCAGTCGGTAAAGATGACTCGCTCTTCACGTATCGGGAAGCTAGCGCTTGTGAAAAGTAAATACAATTAGGAGAAAGTTTATGAGGCAACACTTTCCGAAGAAAGTAATGAAATCTAGTGGGACTGGATCGTAAAGCGAGAAGAAGCGCCATATGAGAATTGCTTTTGTCACGTTTGAGTTTCCGCCATATGTGCTTGGCGGCGCCGGGAAATATGCTGCGGGTTTGACTAGGGAGCTTGCAAAGCTGGGACACGATGTCGTTGTATTTGCTCCACAAATTGCCAGCTTGAGCGTCGAAGAATTGAATCGGTACGCTGTGAAGCTTATGCCCGTGCGCGTTCGCGAGGTTTTTCCATTTCCCGCAGTGCAGTACTGGCTGGGTCTGCCACGGCAAATCGCAGAAGCAGAGAAGGATGCCCCCTTTGATATAATCCATTTCAACGGCAGCTGCTATTGGTTTCCTACCCGGAAGTTGTCAAGCGCTGCACACGTGATGACGGTGCACCACGTAGCCGCGGACGTCTCGGAACAATGCAACCCGAATTGGATCACGCGCGCTAAAGATATTCGCGGCGAAACGAACCCCATATATCTCGTTATTGAGAAACGCGGAATTGAATCCTCAAACCGGATTATTGCCGTCAGCGAATACACTAAAACGCGTATCTTAGAAAGGTATTCGATTCAGCCACAGAAGATCGACCGAGTTTACAGTGCAACTGACTTCGACAAAGCTAGCTTCAGTGTCGGAGCGCTCAAGCACATAAAGGAAGAACTGGCGCTGCCGGATGCTCCGGTCATACTTTTCGTGGGAAGGGTTGATGACAGAAGGAAAGGATTAGACAACCTCTTGAACGCATTTGGGGATGTTTTAACGAGTCAACGGGCTTCTTTGCTCGTCGTCGGTAGCGGGAACCAAGGGGGAGCGCGACGGCTTGCCGCATCCCTGAACATCAGCGAAGACGTCTTTTTTGCCGGGAAAGTGGATGAGCGCTCTTTGCGCAAATGCTATGGGCTGTGTACTATTTATGTATGCCCGTCGAGGTTGGAAGGCTTCGGATTCACGCTTTTGGAAGCATTCGCGGCTGGAAAACCTGTCGTGGCGACAAACGTTGGTGCGATACCCGAAATCGTCGGCGAAAAGAATGGGTCATTGGTCGAGCCTGGGGATACGCGTGCGATGTCGAACGCCATAACTTATTATCTTGAGAACAGCGAGCTGGCTGAGACGATAGGTAGGCATAATGCACGGGACGTTCGGCGTCGCTTTGACTGGACGACCTCCGCGCGCGCTACCGAACAAGTCTACCGCTCTTTGCTAGTTTGAGGGGGGGTTCGCTAGCGGTTCTGTGATGTCGTCACTCCGTACGTCACGTTGAACCAAGTTAGCCGATCCTAGCAGTCTATCAAGTCATGCACCAGGCTGATAATCAAAGATGCCGGGTGATTGTCCTGTGTATCTGCGCCGCGATAATAGTAGCAGTAAGATCTCAGGAACAGAACCAAAGACATAGTTGGAACTTTGGCTGAACTGACTGATTATGCTGTGCATTATGCCACGCATCGGGTTGGAACTTTGGTACAGACATAACTTTCATCATTTCATTTAACAAAAGCCTTCGGCTGCTTGAGTGAATTGTTGTCCAGCTGTGCAACACGCGGTAGATGTCAAGTTGTCGGGGATCTCCTCACCTCGCAACGATTCTCGAGCTTACAGCTTTATAAATAATGGTAGGCCTGTCAGTTTTCAACCTACCCTTAAGATAGGGCCGGTGTAGAATAGTATGCAACAGTACGATGTAATGGACACAGATCCTGAGTGGGACGGTCTCGGGAAGCAAAGTTTGTGGCGTGTGTGAACTCCATGATTAGTCAGGACATCTCCCGTAATTGCCTTGCATGTAATCAAATATCCCTGCAACAATAAATTTACACCTCACACGGTTTCCCATCACTAAGTTCCATACCAGCTTCGCTCCATAATGCACAATGAAACTAGGAATGAAGGTTATGAAGTGATACCAGCTTCCATTTTTCTTCATGAAGAGTAAGCTATTTCGTGCGAAGTAGTAGTAAATAGAGTCTTTGGTTGTAGAAGCGCCCGCCTTGTGTAGTATTGCAGACTCGCAATCCACCACTGAGACGTAGCCCTGTTCGCGTGCGCGAAAACTCCAGTCCGCCTCTTCAAGGTACAAGAAATAGTCGTTGTCGAGCAGACCCACCTCCTCGATGACTTTAGTTTTGATCAAAAGCGCGCACCCACTAACATAGTCGACTGTCTTGACCCCTTGACAACTCGTACGCAAATGACCATTCTCCGCGTTAGCAAACTGTCCAATGTACAAGTTTATCTTTCCGCCAGCAGACCAAATCTTGGTGGGATCGTCATAGTACAGGATCTTAGGCCCGCTCATTCCGATTCTCGGATCGCGCTCTGCGACATCGACGAGCGCAGTTATTAACCCGGGTTCGACCACGGTATCGTTGTTCAAAATAAGCACATAATCCGACCTTTTTTTTAGGGCGTAGCGTATTCCCACGTTATTTCCACCTGCGAACCCCAGATTATTCTCGTTTTTAATGATCGTAATCTGCGGATAGCGAGAACTCAAAAACGCTACAGAATCGTCGGTCGATCCATTATCAACAAGAATTATTTCATAAGTCGGATAAACGACAGCTTCTAGGGATTCTAAGCATCGTACAGTATCGCTCAGGCCATTCCAGTTAAGCACCACGACTGCGACGCTTGCTGTGCTCATGTAATCAGATCAGAAACATGTCGTACCGATATAATAAAGGCACGTGTCGGGGATCGCTTTCAGCCAAGGTAACCAGCGCGTCGAGAAACGCAGGCGCGACTATAGTGTCGTTGTTTAAGAGAAGGACATAGTGAGTTCTTTTCGCTAGGGCGTGTTTGCCGACGTTATTACCTTCAGCAAACCCCAAATTTTCCTTATTCTCAATGATGGCAATGTCTGGGTAGCGAGCGCGCAAGCACGCCGCGGATCAGTCGGTGGAGCTGTTGTCAACGACAATGAGCTCGTAGTTCGGATAGGTGATCATGGCAAGGGATTCTAGACATTCGAGCGTATCACGTAAACCATTCCAGTTGAGGATTATGATTGCCACAATCGGGGGGCGCATTTTTTGCTGCCTCATGCCATCTCACAGCGCAGCGACGAAAATTTAGATCAGCCCCATGCCGCAAGAGCCAAAGCATCGCTTGCACGTGAGATACAGGTCGTGCCGTCGCTGTCTTCCTCGGCAACTTAGCTTCAGGAGCACGGTCTGCACACTATCTTCGGAAGTACTAGAGAAGCATCCTATAGATGCACTTTTTGGCAGCACTTCGGTAGAGACATGTTTGAGATCTGCTCCAGATGCCCTGATTTTATCAAGAACGGTGCGAAACACGCGGTGTTCTCAGTGCAACACTCCCTACGCGCTGCAAAAAGGTATCTTGTTACCTAATATTGGCTCGCTTGCATCCAGACCCCCGCTGCCGAGAAAGGGGTGGCGGGTAAGCCGATAATTCGAGTAGGTCTTTATTTCGATCGCTAGAGTGTGGACGACCTCTAACCAGAAGAACTAGCAAAACCTCTTGTGAGGTGTCGCGAGCCTCACTGATACCCTCTGTCCGCTAGCTTAGATTGTATGTTATCCATCATGATCGTTGCCTTGCTGAGCCACGAATTCTGGCGAGCAATATCTCTTCTCGATTCTCGCCACACCTCAGAATCGTGGTTTAAAAAGAACGTTATAGCCTTAACGAATTTATCTACAGTGTTAGCCACACGCAGGAGCGATCCATCATTATATCGCCTCAGTTGCTGCAAATCCGTGGCCACTACCGGTTTTCCAAGTGAGAAATACTCATATAGTTTCACCGGATCAATTGCATCAGTGATGGGGCCGGTCTCAAATGGAATGAGACCGACGTCGAAGGTGTTGACGTAGGCGGGAAGACGTGCGTACGGTTCGAGCCGTCCAGGCAGGAACACGTTGTCTGGCTTCGTTAACCTGTACCGTTCAACCTGCTCATCATACAGCCCGATTAACAAGAACTCAACGTCAGTTAGGTGTTGTGCTATTGCGCATATTAAGTCCATATCAACCCAATCGTAAGTCCCTATGTAGCCCACCCGCTTCTTTTTCTTCTCATTGGGCTGCGTTGTGGCGAGTGAGCTCTTATTGTGCTCAAAGAAATCCACATCCACACCGTTCGCCACTGTAACGATCTCTTTGTCGTTAGCAATGGAGTGCGCATCCTCTTTCAGTACTTCCGTCGTCACAAAGATAATGTCGCTTTTCGCGACGAGCTTTTCGTGTTTGCTGTGCAAAGTTTTTTTATTTAGGTTAGGGTTCGTGCTAATCAATCCTATAACTGCAAGATAATCATAGCAAATCAGGTCGAAATCATCTTTCGAAAATGAACGGTTTCCAAAATGCTGAAGCGGCGATCGCAACTTTTAGATTTGGACTTTTCAAAACCGTGTTCAGTGCAACGCGCATGAAATGCTTGTTCACTCGTCCAAACAGGGAAAAGCCAAACAGTTCGAAAGGGATGTTAATCCATCCGATGATCCGGTTTGGATCTTTATTGTGGTTGCGGGAAGCGCGTCGCCCTCTAAGAAGACCAGGGATGTATCTAAAGTACTCAGTTATATATCGCGACGTGGTGAAAACCGGGGATCCCCGTAGAAGAAGTCGTACGTTGCCGAGCGCGTACGTTTCCATATGATGTATAGATGTTGGGGCCGCTGAAAAAGGTGATCATAGCCGATCGGAGAGAAATAGATGATTTGCGCTCGTTTCATTGTATCGTCTGGTCCTCCTCGCGCATCGCATGAGTTAGAAGATTGGCGCTAAGGTCGTGGAATTCCATATAAAGTGACTGTTTCGCACATTATAATACCATCTGTTGCTCGAAATTCGATAAGAAATGTTGCCAAATAAGTAATGATACTAGCTAAACGTGCTCTGTGATTTGGACTTGCTCAAGCCAGTTACGTCGAAATGCATACTCCCGCAGCTGGCGTTGATAAATAAGCTGCAGCAAGTAAGTCGCCCGACCTCGATAATAGGAAGCGCTCAGCTCGTAACCCAGCGACTTAGAACTCCTGCTTAGTCGCAATAACGCGGCTAGAGACTTGGTAGCGCAAAAATAGGCTGTCGCAACGATCCCCTGCGCGAAAAGCGAGCTTCTTGCAGGTATTTGATCAAAAAGCGCAGCATATGTTATCTCTAAACCTTGGTTGCTAAAGCGCCCTTTTAAGTACTTCAAGGTTCCGTGCTGCTTTGCTTTTTGGAGATGCCAGATGACAGCAGTAGGAACCCAGACCACTTTTACTCCTTTGTTTACCAAGTCGCGGAAAAGTCCCGTCTCCCCGTCTCCGACGCTTCGTGTGCCGATCAGATCAGGATGAAATCCACCTGCTTCGATCAGGACTTTCTTTCTCAGCGAAAAATTGCCTCCGTAGATATCTTCATGCGGGAGAAGTGTGCGACATGCGGAGCCGTAGTCCAGCTTCCCGTAATAGGCCTCGTAGGGCTTCAGCCAGGCAGGCGGATTCTCGTTCCATTTGATGATGATCTTCCCTCCAGCGCAGCCGACGTTTTTGTGCTCATAGGCCTCCAACAGTGCTTCCAACCAATGACTGTCACAAATAGCATCATCATCCGTGTACGCTAATATCTCAGCGCTCGCCGCATTTGCGCCAGCATTGCGGGCGTAGTGAAGACCAACCTCTTTCGAGAGAATATATCTGATGTTACGCTCTGATTGCTTGCTAGCCTGCTCAACGACAGCTTTAGTCTCATCCGTTGAATCATTGTCCACGATAATGATTTCGAACTCGTCGCTGGCTATGGTTTGATTTAGCAAGCTAGCAATACACGCGCTCAGGGTTTCTGCGCGATTGCGTGTTGGAACGATGGCAGCGATTTTTAACATAGTTTAAGCCGAGAATGACCTGTCAAAAAACTCTCATTTAGCCGCAGTTTCTGACCTATAAATTCAATGAGCAACTGTCTGTTTCGGGAGTTGCGCAATACTAGGATAACGTCGTTCGCTTTCAGGCTCAAAACGACTGAGGCGACTGCGCGTTGGAGTGTCGTAGCACGTTTAACTGATAAGCGCTCGTGGAATCTGTTTAACGACTTATTCCCCCTAATAAGCGGTCGCATCATTCCACATGATGTTTAAAACCAGTCCAATCTTCACAATTTATCTCGATCGCCGCTTACTTAAATCCAGGATTGAAACGATTTCCACATGATCAATCCTTATTTGTTAGATAGTTACTGCCGTACAAACCTTGCCGACATATATCCCCTTTCCTTTGTGTCCTCAGGCTGAGGGATTTTCTCGGCTGCGCAGATCGATTGATACATGTCATCAACTACCGGTTTATATACTTGTAAGCTTTCGCAAATAAACTCGGGTTTTAGAGATTCAATAACCTGCTTCGGAGTTAAGCGATGCGGTTCACAATCTGTAGTCGCATGATTCACCTCTAAAAGGAGTAGGAAAATTCCGCCCGGACGAGTGATCCTCTTGATTTCTTTTATAGTTAGGGCAACATTTTCAACATGATCTAGGGAATTAAAAGAAAACACAGCATCACATTCAACATCTTTCTACGGTATGTTCTCAGAAGGAGCATCGATATACTCCATCTTATGCAGATTTGCTCCGAGTTGCATATATTCCTTGGTAAGAGGGTCCAGACCGATACGGCGTGATGCCATTGAAGCCCATTCAAGGCTCCCTCTTGGACCGCATCCAATATCTAAAATTACTTTATGACGATAATACGCTTCATCCAATCCAAAATGGGTCGTATAAAAATATTTATAGTGCTCATTTGACAGCACACCTTCTGCTTCTTTCCTGCCTTTCCAGTAAAACAGTTCATTGAATTCCTTCCGGTTTACAGGTGAACGCTTTGATGCTATTCGAGAAAAAAGGACCATCACCCAGCGTAACATTCGATTCGTTGTTTGCATTTGGTAGCCTGCACTGCGACTTGTTTTTTTTGGTTTTTAAAGCAATTGGCTTGCAATGGATAACAGCTTTGAACCATGATTTTCGAGACCTAGTCCGTGGTCGAAGTGGTTAAGGTGTAATATCATATTAAATAGCACGATCAAATTGACGGATTGGACACAAGAGAAGTGTAATACGTTATCTATTGTTTCGCTTGGTTAGAGTTCGCATCTGACGCGTTACTAATTCGAACATGAGCTTTCGAAATCGTGTATGCTGCAACAAATGCAGGACGTCTTTGAACTGCTGGTTAGCTAACATCACCCCCAAATAATTTCGCATTTTTCGCTCACAAAAAGTATTCAGTTTATCTTTATCTAGCCAAGCGGGGCAGCTATCTACTAGCTGTTGTTGTATTTTCTCCAGTGTACGAAGTGCATCATAGGTTATACTTGGGTGCCTTTCAGTAAACCCTTCGTCGTGGAAGCAGACAATTTTTTCAGTATCATTAAGCGTACCTAGCAAAGTTTCAATGTTATGGGCGAAGATGCGATTAGCAACATCATCTTGCGCACGCTTAAAAACGGTAGACATGTTTGCTGCAGAGTCTCGCCACGCCGCGAGAGGCCCACTTACACAATCTATTCGCGAAACACTGCGTATTCGAGACCATAAGTCATAATCTGAGGCCCTCAGAAAACGTTCGTCGTATCCGCCCAGTTCTGAGACCGTGCTCGCTCTGAACATTGTTGACGAGTGAAAAATGCAGTTATGAAAAAGCAAGGTGTAGTAAAACTCTTCCGAGCTTAAGTTACACTCATAAAACCAAACTATGTCGCCTTTCTCGTTGATCACGTTGACTCCAGATACTACAAGTCCCGCTTCGAGATGCTCGTCCAAGTGCCGAGCCTGTCGCTCGATTCTGGTGGGCATAGCTATGTCATCCGCGTCCAGACGTGCTACGTATTTGCCCCGTGCAAGCTTGAGGCCTCTATTCGCCGATTTGTAAGCGCCTATATTTTCCTTGTTGCGCGTTATCCTGATTCTTGAATCTGAAAAGCTTCGATAGATCTCAGCAGTCCCGTCGGTCGAAGCATCGTCGACAATTAAAAGCTCAAAATTGTCAAAAGTCTGACCAAGCACGCTAAGGATAGCTTCGCGAAGGTGTTTTTCGCCATTATAAACAGATATCAAGACTGTGACGTCAAGGTCGCTCATTGTGCTAGGTACGATAGTGAACTTTTTTCATGGCTCTTAAGGATTATGTATATCACTCAAATGGCGCGTTGTCGCCTGAAAAAGATAAATTCAAAAAACTGAACATCGGCTACAGAGTGTGATTATCGAGAAGTAACGTTTAAGTGATCCTTCAACGCGATACATATAACGGCACACGACTGTTTAACTGGAGCTAGAAGATGAAACGGAACGACTTCCTTGTTTTCGGCAGCCCGATGATTGAACAACCGGAAATAGACGAAGTGGTCGATTCCATGAAATCCGGCTGGCTGGGAACCGGACCAAAAGTTGCACGATTTGAACAGATGTTCAGAGAATATAAAGGCGCCAAATACGCGATGGCGGTAAGCTCCTGTACAGCGGCGCTGCATCTTTCAATGCTAGCGATTGGAATACAACCGGGAGATGAGGTTATCGTGCCCGCCATGACGTTCACTGCTACGGCTAGCGCGGTAATACACTGCGGGGGGGTTCCAGTTTTTGTGGATTGTGAAAAAGACACGATGAATATGGCTCCTGTTGATATTGAGAGGAAGATCACGTCAAAGACGAAGGCTATCATTCCCGTTCATTTCGCAGGCCGCGCATGCGACATGGATAGTATAATGGATATAGCAAGGCGACGGGATCTTAAGGTGGTAGAGGATTGTGCTCACGCCATCGAAACTGAGTACCGCGGACAAAAAGCAGGGACCATTGGGGATATAGGTTGTTTCAGCTTCTATGTGACAAAAAATATTGTGACTGGTGAAGGTGGGATGGCCATAACTAATGACGCCAAGTATGCAAGTATGATCAAAACGATGGCGCTTCACGGCCTGACGAAGGACGCCTGGAATCGCTTCGGGGATGCAGGCTACAATCATTACGGCGTTGTTTTCGCAGGATACAAATATAACATGACAGACATGCAAGCAGCCATAGGTATTCATCAGCTGCCGCGCATTGAGCGGTATTGGGAAAGACGCCGAGAGATCTGGAACAAGTATAGTGCGGAATTTGAAAGTCTCCCTCTATTCATCCCCCCATCAGCTGACCTTAATACCAAACATTCTCATCATCTGTATACGGTCTTGCTCGACACAGAGAATCTTGCCATCTCGAGAGATGAATTCTTGGATCGCATGACCGAAAGAAAAATCGGCGTTGGCGTTCATTACATCGCGCTCCACATGCAGCCGTACTACCAAGCGACATACAATTACAAGCTAGGCTCTTTTCCAAATTCAGAATGGATCTCGAAGAGAACAGTCTCTCTACCACTTTCGGCAAAGCTGACCGACGACGATATTCAGGACGTCATCGATGCTGTACATGAGACTTTAGAATGAGTTTTTCCTGATTGCTATGCAGGTCGGTAATAGAAGAAAGATATGTGCTGTGGGTTTATAGGCGTGATTTTCACTAGTTACATGTGATTGTGCAAATACTTTCTTCTTCAAATGGTAAGTCATGCTGTAGGAAATGCTGTCTCATGTCAATTCCGGGATCGATTTACCAGACTATCGGCTTGCAGTCACAGACATTTAAATTGCTTTTTTAAGGAGGAGCTTATTGTTCGAAAAGTTTTTAATTCCACGCACAAATATGCAGCAGGTCGGGGCGTCATATGCACTTGCAAAGCAAGACATCATAAAACGAAGTAAGGTTCTTGGGAATGGAAACAACGTTCACTAGCCGAAACTGGCTAGTTCACAAGATAGCCAATGAGGCTTTAGCAAACGCTTTTAGCAAATACGCTAGAGGTTTGCTCGCCGACATCGGTTGTGGGGATAAACCTTACCGCGAGATGCTCAAGCCTAACGTTACTCAGCACGTTGGTATTGATCAC
>Ga0209585_10000481_pt1 | contig 15383 bp, 11 predicted proteins | sample NGEPerone_FD_185491 | JGI IMG/M metagenome (GOLD analysis project Ga0209585, IMG submission 185491) | Arctic peat soil microbial communities from the Barrow Environmental Observatory site, Barrow, Alaska, USA - NGEE Permafrost154B-one... | ecosystem: Environmental > Terrestrial > Soil >... | reverse complement strand
GGGGGCGGGCTGGGCAGGGGGTGGGCGTCATCAGTCACGTAGGTCAGCCTACCGACCAACTCCCGCCACCACGGCACCCTCCGCCTACCGCCGACGAAGGTTCACCCATAAAAGATCTGGTGCTCGCGCCCCCTGAAGAACTACGGTATGCGCATGTTCGTCACCGTCGTGAAGATGACTCCGCGAATAGTCGGGTCACTGCTCTTCGCAGTCACCCTTTCCCTTCTCGCCTTTGCCGTGGCCGCAGCGTCGTTTCTGGGGGTCACCGTCGCCCTCCAGGGTTGGGCCGCCAACCCACCAACGACGATCCACGCCCCAGTCCAGCCATAGGGTCGGTCTGATCTTCGGACAGATGTCTCCGGGTGCCGAGGACGGGACTCAAACCTCTTTGCACGAACTGTCGGGTACATCGACTCTCGCCCACTCCGAAGCGTGGGCGGTGCCAGCACCGATGGCTGCCGGGGCGTGGGCCTCGTTGTTGTGATTCTCGCCCACTCCGAAGGTGGGCGAAGTGTTATCACGGCGGGTTGATCCGCCTATCGTCCACCTCACCACCTCAGCGACGACAGGAGTCCGGATGTCCGACTACAGCGTCAGCTTCCGTAGCGTGCTCCGTGGGTACGACCCGACCCAAGTGGACCACCATATGAATGAACTGGCGCAGGCAGCGGCATCAGCCTGGCAAGAGGCCGCCGAGCGCACCCGCCAGATCAGCGAGCTCGAGGCCGCCAATGGCCAGCTCAAGAGCGAGGTCGAAGGTCACGCCCAGCGGGCCCGTGTGCTCGAGAAGGCACAGATGGAAACCACGGCACCTACCTACACGGGTCTTGGCGAACGCATCGGCTCAGTCCTGACCCTGGTAGACACCGAAGTCTATGAGCTGCGGACACGCGCTCAGGCGGACTCTGCGAACAAGCCGTGCGCTCGCCGACGAGAACGCTCTCACGACCCGTCAGGACGCGGACAAGGATGCAAGGGACACACGCAGCGCAGCCGACGACGAGGTAGCCCGGACCCTGGAAGACGCCAGACAGCAGGCGGACAGCCTTCTGGAAGACGCCATGCAGCAGGCAGACAGCCTCCGAGACGACGCCAGACAGGAGGCAGAAAGCCTCCGAGACGACGCAGACCGCCAGACAATGGCCCGACAGGACGCAGACCGCCAGGCAATGACCCGACGGGAAGAGGCCGAAGCCCTCTACGAGCAGGCACGTGCCAAGTCCGCGGCCGCGGCAGTCGACTTCGAGACGACTCTGGCTGCGCGTCGGGAAGCGTCGGCCTTGGAGTTCGCTGCGCAGGTCACGGCAGCCGAGCAGCACCTGGCCGCCGTCCGGCTGCGGTCGGAGCAGGCTCGCAGTGACTCCGAGCGAGCGCAGCAGGAAGCTGCGTCGAAGACTGCGCAGCAGCTGGAGCAGGCGATGGCGCGCGCTCAGACACTGGTGGCTGAGGCCAAGACCAAGGCCGAGCGCATCCGGGACAACTCCGAGCGCGAGCTCGCTGAAGCGACGCAGCGCCGTGACAGCATCCATGCGCAGCTCAGCAACGCTCGCCACGAGCTCGCTGCGCTCGGCGGTACTACCAGCACCGACCCGATGCGGCTGACAGAACCTGCTGTCGACCAGAACGAGGCCGCCGCTGAAGTCGAACAAGAGATTATGGCCGAAGTACAGGCCGACGCCCAAGCGGCTGACTCGGTCACAGAGTCAGCACCAAAGGTCTGTTCCCGGCACTAGTCAGCCTGATCCACGTACGCCCTCCACCAGTCATCACGGTGAAGACCCGCGCACCATGCCAACACGTCTGATGCAGGTATGCCCTCCACCAGTCATCACGGTGAAGATCCTTACACCCAGGCCAACACGTCCATGGAGGCCAGCCCACCCAGAGAGTCCAGCCCTTCCACCCCAGCTCATCCAGGTGGTCCAGCCCTCCCACCTCATTCATCCGATCCTGTCTAATTCTTAGCGGCACATAGGCCAGCAGCCACAGGACCGAGATGGCACCGAGGACGCACGGTACGAAGAAGGCAGCCTCGACGAATGTCACGTCATTTCCCCCCACCCCCATCAGCGTGGCACGTTCTCCACCTCCCCCGAAGACGGAATCATGCGCTCCCGTCTTCCTGGGATGTGATGAGATCTTTTCGCGATGTTGTGACTGCCCGCAAGTGATCTGGCAAGGGGAATGCGAGTGCCTCCGCGTATCGGGCCAGCTGGGCCGGCAGATTCCGACTCGGTAGCCCAGCCCGCCGTTAAACGAGAAGGCTCCTGACGCGAAGACGAATCTTCGCGTCAGGAGCCTGATCTCGTGCCGAGGGCGGGACTCGAACCCGCACGCCCTTTCGAGCAAAGCATTTTGAGTGCTCCGTGTCTGCCATTCCACCACCCCGGCGAGGTTGCGGCGATCAGCATACCGAGATGGTGGTCACAACAAGAACGGGGCGCAACTGGGACGCTCCATAGCTGGAACCAGACGACCGGTCAGTCGAGATCCTCGTATGCCATTGCCACCTTGTTCTTGGTGTCACCAACGTGGTGCACGCGCAGGTCGTTGGTCGAACCCGGGATGCCGGGAGGTGAGCCGGCGACGATGACCACAGTGTCGCCCTCGACCAAGCTACCGCTCTTCAACAGCGCCTCATCGACCTGCCAGGTCATCTGGTCGGTGTGTCGGACCTCGGCCACGAGGTGAGACTCAATACCCCAGGTCAGCGTCAGCTGCGAGCGCGTGGCCTCCAGCGGGGTGAACGCCAGCATCGGTAGCTTGGAACGGATCCGGGAGAGGCGTCGGGCTGAGTCCCCCGACTGCGTGAACGTCACCAGGTACTTGGCCCCGAGGAGGTCTCCGATGTCTGCCGCCGCGGCCGTCACGGCTCCACCGACGGTATGAGGTCGGGTGCCAAGCCCCGGAACGCGGTCGAGGCCGTGTTCCTCGGTGCTCTCGATGATCCGGGCCATCGCTTGCACGGCTTCGGTCGGCCACTTGCCGACGCTGGTCTCACCGGAAAGCATGATGGCGTCGGCGCCATCCAGGACGGCGTTGGCGCAGTCGCTGACCTCGGCGCGGGTCGGTCGGGGGTCCTCGATCATCGACTCGAGCACCTGCGTGGCCACGATCACGGGTTTGGCGTAGCGCCGAGCCATCTCGATGGCACGCTTCTGGACCAGCGGGACCTCCTCGAACGGGAGCTCGACACCGAGGTCGCCACGCGCGACCATCACGGCGTCGAACGCGTCGATGATCTCCTTGAGGTTCTGGACGGCCTGCGGCTTCTCGATCTTGGCGATCACGGGCAGGCGAACGCCCTCCTCGTCCATGATCTCGTGGACCCGTTCGATGTCCTTGGCGTCACGCACGAAGGACAGTGCCACCATGTCCGCGGGCAGACTCAGCGCCCAGCGCAGGTCCGCCTCGTCCTTCTCCGACAGGGCCGGCACGCTGACCGCGACCCCGGGCAGGTTAATGCCCTTGTTGTTCGACACGACCCCGCCGATGACCACCTCGGTGAGAACGTCGGTGTCGGTGACCTCGAGCGCCCTGAGCATGACCTTGCCGTCGTCGATCAGCAACGCGTCGCCGGGTTCCACGTCACCGGGAAGGCCCCTGTAGGTCGTCGACACGCGGTCCTGGTCTCCCGGGATGTCGTCGACCGTGATGGTGAATCGTCCGCCTTCGACCAGGGTGACCGAGCCGTCGGTGAAACGGCCGGTACGAATCTTGGGGCCCTGCAGGTCGACGAGTACGCCCACTGCCCTGCCCGACTCCCGGCTGGCCTTGCGCACCTCGGCATAGGCCGCTTCGTGCTCTTCGAAGCTCCCGTGCGAACGGTTGATCCGGGCGACGTCCAGACCCGCGTCGACCAATGCCCGGACACCCCCGGGTACAGCTGTTGCAGGACCAAGTGTACAGACGATCTTTGCGCGGCGCATGACCACGATTCTACTGGCGGGTCGGACGATCTCGTGAATCGGGTCGTGGCTGGAACTACACGCTGAGCGGCCGGTCCGTGGGGTTCACCGGACGGGGAAGCGCAGAGAACCCGCCCATGAGATAGGCGTCCACACCGGCAGCCGCCGAGCGGCCCTCGGCAATGGCCCACACAATGAGCGACGGGCCTCGACCGGCATCTCCGGCAGCGAAGACGCCAGGCACCGATGTCATGAAAGCCTTGTCACGCTTGATGTTCGAGCGCTCGTCCAGCTCGACGCCAAGCTGTTCGACCACACCCTTGCTCTGCGGTCCAAGGAATCCCATGGCGAGCAGGACCAGTTGTGCCGGGATCTCGCGCGCTGTGCCCGCGACCTCGGTGAAGCCCTGTGTCCCTAGTGGGTCATGGCCACCTTGCTCCACCTCGACCAGATGCAGGGCCCGGACCCTGCCGTGCTCGTCGCCCAGAATCTCCTTGGTGCTCACCCCGTAGATGCGCTCTCCACCCTCTTCATGTGCGCCCGCGACGCGGTAGAGCGTTGGGTATGTCGGCCACGGCTGGGTCGTGGGGCGGTCCTGCCCTGGGCGGGGCAGGATCTCCAGCGACGTCACCGACCTGGCACCCTGGCGGTGCGCGGTGCCGATGCAGTCCGCCCCGGTGTCGCCACCGCCAATGACGACGACGTCCTTGCCCGTGGCGACGACCTGGTTCTCAACCTCTTCCCCCAGCGCGGCGCGGTTGGCCGGAGGCAAGAACTCCATGGCCTGCATGACTCCGTCCAGCTCACGTCCGGGGACGGGGAGATCACGTGGCACCGTGGCGCCGATAGCCAGGACGACAGCGTCATACCGGTCGCGCAGCGCCTTGCCGGCCAGGTCTCCACCGACGTCGACACCGTTTCGGAACCGCGTGCCCTCGGCCTCCATCTGGGCCAGACGACGGTCAAGGACGGACTTCTCCATCTTGAACTCGGGGATGCCATAGCGCAGCAAGCCGCCGGCCTTGTCGGCTCGCTCGAAGACGGCGACGGTATGCCCGGCCCTGGTCAGCTGCTGGGCAACGGCGAGACCGGCCGGCCCGGAACCGACAACCGCAACGGTCTTGTCAGACAGGCGATCCGGGGCCTTGGGGCTGACCGCCCCGTCATCGAAGGCGCGGTCGATCGTCGTGAGCTCGATCTGCTTGATGGTCACGGCGGGCTGGTTGATGCCCAGCACACAAGCCGTCTCGCACGGCGCCGGACACAACCGACCGGTGAACTCCGGGAAGTTGTTCGTGGCATGCAGCTGCTCGATCGCCTCACGCCAGTCGCCCTTCCACGCCAGGTCGTTCCACTCAGGAATCCGGTTCCCCAGCGGGCAACCGTTGTGGCAGAACGGAATACCGCAGTCCATGCAGCGTCCGGCCTGCCTCTGCAGCTGGGCGACGTCCTGCTGCTCATAGACCTCGCGCCAGTCCATCAGCCGGATCGGGACCGGGCGGCGCTTGGGCAGCTCGCGCTCCCGGCTCGACAGGAATCCCCGAGGGTCAGCCACGAGAAGCCTCCATGATCCGCTCCCACACGTCGGGGCCGTCGAGGTCGAGCCCCTCGGACTCGGCCGTCGTACGAACATCCAGGACACGCTGGTAGTCACGAGGCAGGACCAGGGTGAACTCACTCTGGGCGTTGTCCCAGTCCACGAGCAGCCTTCCGGCAACGGGGGACTCGGTCCACCGACGATGGCTGGTCAGCAGCTCGTGCACGACCTCCACATCGCGCTCACGCAGCGGCATGAGGTCGACCAGCTCAAGGTTGACCCGATCCTCACGCAGATTCAGGACGTAGGCCACACCACCGGACATGCCCGCAGCGAAGTTACGACCGGTGGGCCCAAGGACGAGCACCGTGCCACCCGTCATGTACTCGCAACCGTGGTCGCCCAGTCCCTCGACGACTGCCGTGGCGCCGGAGTTGCGTACGCAGAACCGCTCGCCCACCTGACCGCGTAGGAAGACCTCGCCGCTGGTGGCTCCGTAGGCGATCACGTTGCCGGCGATGACGTTGTGCTCTGCCGGCAGCGATGCCGCGCGATCTGGCCGAATCACGATCCGGCCACCCGACAGTCCCTTGCCCACATAGTCGTTGGCATCGCCATATAGGCACAACGTGATACCGGCGGGGAGGAAGGCGCCCAGCGACTGCCCGGCCGACCCCGTCAGCGAGATCTGGATCGTGTCGTCGGGCAGACCGGACGGGTAGGCCTTCGTCACTTCGTGACCTAGCATCGTGCCGATCGTGCGGTTGACGTTGCGAACGGGCAGATCGATGTGAACGGGAGTCTTGTCGCGCAACGCCTCCTTGCTCATCTCGATCAGCGTGTGATCGAGGGCCTTCCCCAGTCCGTGATCCTGGCCGACCGTGTTACGACGAGCCGCACCGTCCGGGGAGGCGACGTCCGTCAGGATCGGGGTAAGGTCGAGACCGCCGGCCTTCCAGTGTGCGACCGCCGCCGCGGTGTCGAGTAGCGACACCTCGCCGATGGCTTCCGCCAGGGACCTGAGCCCCAAGGCGGCCAGGTGCTCCCGGACCTCTTGAGCGATGTACTCGAAGAAGGTCTCGATGTACTCAGGCTTGCCCGAGAACCGTGAACGAAGCTCTGGGTTCTGGGTGGCGATGCCCACCGGGCAGGTGTCGAGGTGACAGACACGCATCATGACGCAGCCACTGACCACCAGCGGAGCAGTGGCGAAACCGAACTCCTCGGCGCCGAGCAACGCCGCGACCACGACGTCGCGTCCGGTCTTGAGCTGGCCGTCAACCTGCACCACGATCCGGTCCCGCAAACCATTGAGCACCAGCGTCTGCTGGGTCTCGGCAAGTCCCAGCTCCCATGGCGCACCGGCGTGCTTGAGCGAGGTGAGCGGCGCGGCACCCGTACCACCGTCATGCCCGGAGATGAGCACGACGTCGGCGTGCGCCTTGCTGACGCCCGCGGCGACTGTCCCCACACCGACCTCCGCCGTCAGCTTGACGTTCACGCGCGCCGACGGATTGGCGTTCTTGAGGTCGTGGATCAGCTGCGCCAAGTCCTCGATGGAATAGATGTCGTGGTGCGGTGGCGGCGAGATAAGTCCCACGCCGGGGGTCGAATGGCGCGTCTTGGCCACCCATGGATAGACCTTGTGGCCAGGCAGCTGACCACCCTCTCCCGGCTTGGCACCCTGCGCCATCTTGATCTGGATGTCGTCGGCCTGGGTCAGAAAGAGCGAGGTCACACCAAAGCGACCGGAGGCGACCTGCTTGATCGCCGACCGGCGCACCGGGTCCAGCAGACGGTCCTCGTCCTCCCCACCTTCACCCGTGTTCGACCGGCCACCAAGGCGGTTCATCGCCACTGCGATCGTCTCGTGAGCCTCCTTGCTGATGGAGCCGTAGCTCATCGCCCCGGTGCTGAACCGGGCCACGATCGCGCTGACCGGCTCGACCTCGTCGATGGGCACCGACGTGCGGCCGGCACCGAACGCGAACAGCCCGCGCAACGTCATCAGCCGCTGCGACTGCTCGTCGACGCGTGCGCTGTACTGCTTGAAGATGTCGTAGCGCCGTGCCCGGGTGGAGTGCTGCAGACGAAAGATGGTGTCCGGGTCGAACAGGTGGGGCTCCCCCTCACGTCGCCACTGATACTCCCCGCCCACCGCCAGCTTGCGATGCGGCAGCCGCACGCTGTCCAACGGGTATGCCGTAGCGTGACGCGCCGCCACCTCGCGGGCAACGACATCGAGGCCGATGCCACCGAGCTGAGAGGTGGTCCCGGTGAAGTAGGAGCTGATGAGCTCCTGGGACAGCCCGATGGCCTCGAAGGCCTGCGCACCGCGATAGGAGGCCACGGTGGAGATGCCCATCTTGGACATGACCTTGAGCACTCCCTTGCCGAGTGCCTTGATGAGGTTCCTGACCGCCTCGTCGGCGCTGTCTGCGGGAAGGGCCCCCGAACGAACCAGGTCCTCCACCGTCTCCATTGCCAGATAGGGGTTCACAGCCGCAGCGCCGAAGCCGATGAGGAGCGCCACGTGGTGGACCTCACGGACGTCGCCGGCCTCGACGAGCAACCCGACCAGGGTGCGGGTCTTCTCCCGGATGAGGTGGTGGTGCACAGCCGAGGTGAGCAGCAGCGACGGAATCGGCGCGAGGGCACGACTGGAGTCACGGTCGGAAAGCACGACGAAGCGCACGCCGGCGGAGATGGCCAGGGACACCTCGGAGAGGATCTCGTCAAGACGGGCCTTCATGGCGACGGACCCGCCGGACACGTCATAGAGGCCCTTGACCAGGTACGTGGCATAACCGGGCAGATCGCCGTCCGCGTTGATGTGGACGATCTTGGCCAGCTCGTCATTGTCGAGCACCGGGAACGGCAGGACGAGCTGGCGAGCGTGGGCAGGTCCGACCGAGAGGGCGTTGCCCTCCGGGCCGATCAGCGTGCCGAGAGATGTGACGAGCTCCTCGCGGATGGCGTCAAGGGGTGGGTTGGTCACCTGGGCAAACAGCTGGGTGAAGTAGTCGAAGAGCAGCCGAGGCCGCTCGGACAACACCGCAATGGGGCTGTCGGTGCCCATCGAGCCCAACGCCTCTCCCCCCGTCCTGCCCATCGGAGACAAGAGAATCCGCAGTTCCTCCTGGGTGTAGCCGAACGTCTGCTGACGACGGGCGACCGACGCCGCCGTGTGCACGACATGCTCCCGGTCGGGCAGCGCGCTCAAGTTGATCAGGCCGGCATGCAACCAGTCCTCGTACGGGTTCTCAGCGGCAAGTGACGACTTGACCTCCTCGTCGCTGACAATGCGGCCGTGCTCGGTGTCGACCAGGAACATCCGACCTGGCTGCAACCGGCCCTTGCGGACCACACGGCCTGGCTCGAGGTCCAGGACGCCGGTCTCAGAAGCAAGGACCACCAAGCCGTCATCGGTGATCCAGTAGCGCCCTGGACGCAGACCGTTGCGGTCCAGAACCGCGCCGATGACGGTGCCGTCGGTGAACGTGACGCAGGCCGGACCGTCCCAAGGCTCCATGAAAGTGGAGTGGAACTCATAGAACGCCTTGCGGGCCGGGTCCATCTGCTCGTGGTTCTCCCACGCCTCGGGAATCATCATCAGGACCGAGTGCGGCAACGACCGGCCACCGAGGTGCAGCAGCTCGAGGACCTCGTCGAAGGTCGCCGAGTCCGAGCCCCCTTCGCTGCAGATCGGGAACAGACGTTCGAGGTCGCCGCGGATCACTTTGCTGGCGAGCTGGCTCTCGCGAGCCTTCATCCAGTTTCGGTTGCCCTTGACCGTGTTGATCTCGCCGTTGTGGGCGATCAGCCGGTATGGGTGGGCCAACGGCCACGAGGGGAACGTGTTGGTCGAGAAGCGTGAGTGGACCAGCGCCAGCTCGGTGGCGAACCTCTGGTCGGACAGATCGGGGAAGAAGAGCTCCAGCTGATCGGTGGTGAGCATGCCCTTGTAGACCATCGTGCGTGCCGACAGTGACGGGAAGTAGACGGTGGCTTCGTGCTCGGCACGTTTGCGCAGGCAGAAGGCCAGACGTTCCAGGCCCAGACCCACCACACGACCAGCCGAGCCGGCGACGAACAGCTGGCGGAAGAAGGGCATGCACCCCCGCGCCGCGTCACCGACGACGTCGGCCACGATCGGCACGTCGCGCCAGCCGAGGATCTTCAGCCCCTCCTCCTTGGCGAGGATCGAGATCGTGGCCACGGCGTCCGCACGCTCATACTCGTCGGCGGGCAGGAAGGCGATACCCGCGGCGTAGGCGCCCCGAGGGGGCAGCGCGAAGTCCACAACCTCGCGCAGGAAGGCATCCGGGATCTGGGTGAGGATGCCGGCTCCGTCGCCGACAAGTGGGTCTGCGCCGGTCGCGCCGCGGTGCTCGAGGTTGCGCAGAGCAGCCAGACCGTGGTCGATGATGTCGTGTCCCGCGCTGCCGCGCATGGTCGCCACGAGCGCGACACCACATGCGTCGTGCTCGAACTCGGAGTTGTACAACCCCTGGTTCGTCGGCTGAGCCGAGAACAGCGAAGAAGCCACGATCAGATACCGTCCTTTACGTCTCGAGAAGCACCTCGGGGTAACTGGATGGACGGCATTGGCCAACGAGGAATTCTCAGAATACCGGAACCCTCGAAATCCCTACAGGCAGATCCCCTCAGTCCGAATGCTGAGATGGCTGAGGTTCGTCCGTGGCAGGTTCGTCCGTCCCACTGAGGTCCTCGTCAGCGCCCTGACTCCGCACGCCGAAGCGCCAGAAGGCGAACGCCGATCCGGCGAAGACGATCAGGGACGTCCAGACGTTGAGGCGAAGCCCCAGGACGTAGTTGGCCTGGTCGGTGCGCAACATCTCGATGAGCCCGCGACCGATCGTGTAGAGCATCCCGTAGAGCGCGAAGATCTGGCCCCTGGCGAGACTGAACCGACGGTCGACGAGCACCAGGATCACGGCGACGAGCAGGCACCACAACGACTCGTAGAGGAACGTCGGGTGGAAGATGCCAAGTATGTTCGTGGCACTGCCCCGACACGTGGTCGCCCTTCCCGCATTCTGGTCCCAGCAGTGGATCGTCAGGCCCCACGGCAGGTCGGTCTTGCCGCCATACAGCTCGTTGTTGAAGTAGTTGCCCCAACGGCCGATCGCCTGGGCCAGAACTACTCCGGGGGCAGCCGAGTCGGCGTAGTCCAGGAGGCGAACTCCGTTGCGACGACAGCCGATCCAGGCGCCCACGATGCCGAGCGCCACGGCTCCCCAGATGCCGAGACCGCCATGCCAGATCTTGAACGCGTCGAGAGGCTGGCCGCCCTGGCCGAAGTAGGCCTGCGGGCTGGAGATCACGTGGTAGAGCCGGCCGCCGACGATCCCGAACGGAACAGCCCATACCGCCACATCCAGCGCCTGACCCGGCTTGCCGCCGCGATCGTTGAGCCGTCGCTGGGTGATCCAGACCGCCACGATGATGCCGGCAAGAATGAACATGGCGTACGCCCGGAGGGGGAACGGGCCGATGAACCAGACCGACTGCTCCGGACTCGGGATCGAGACGATCACTTCGTAGCGGCCTTGACCTGCGCGACCAGCGCATCCCCCGTCGTGAGGGTCTTGGTGATGTCCTTGCCGTTGAGCTTCACGGTGGGCGTGCCGAAGACTCCAGCCTTCTCTGCACCGGTCTGCACATCGGTGACGTACTGGGCGTGCTGACCCGAAGAGGTGCACCTCTGCCAGGTCGTCAGTGCGGTACCGGTGATCCCGGCGGTCTTGGCGACCTCCGTGAGCTGGGCGTCCGTGTAGCCAGCACCCTCCTGCGCTGGTTGTGCCGCGAATACCGCGGAGTGGTACTCCAGGTACTTGCCCGCGTCGGCCGCACATGCTGCCGCGTTGGCGGCCCGCGACGAGGAGTCGTTCTTGAGGTTGGCGTCCAGGAAAGACAGCACGTGCACGACCAGCTTGACCTGACCAGCCTTGGCCATCGAGGCCATCGCGGGGCCCATCGCCTTCTCGAGCTGGGCGCAGCTTGGACACTGGAAGTCCTCATAGACGTCCAGCGTGGGGGCGTTGCCCTTGGCCGTCGCCGGGTTGACCAGGATGCCGCCACCGGTGCCTCCGACAACGCCCACAGGGGCGGAGCTCCCTGAGGTGCCGGTCGAGGGCCCCGACTTGCCGCTGTTACCGATGAGGATGGCTACCACCACCGCCACGACCACCACGGCGGCAACGATCGCCCCGATGACGACCGGGTTGGGGCCGCCTTTCGGCGTGACCTTGGCGATCTTCTTGGAGGCGTCTGGACGCATCTGGTGGGTCTCCCTATCCGAAAAAGCGGTGATCGAGGCTGTATGCGGTGTGAGGACGAACGACGAGCCACACGGCACAGGCTGAGAGCCCGACATCGCGCAGTACATCCCTCCCATACTGCGTCTGGGACGCCGCGATGGTTCCCCCGCCGCCGAAACAGCCGCAGTCGATGGCCAGGCCGCGCGCCCACGCCGAGATGATGCCGATGATGAAAGCCAGCATCAGGAGACCGCCCACCACTGCAGACGCACGCGTAAGAAGGCCGGTGACCAGGAGCAGACCGATCACGATCTCGACCACGGGCAACGCGTAGCCCACGTAGCCCGCCAGGTCGTAGGGAAGGATCTGGAAGGCACGCACCGCCCGCGCCGAGGATGCCGGCGAGGTCACCTTGAGCCCCCCGGCCACGACGAGAACAACCCCGAGGATCAGCCGGGCCAGCAGGCCGATCAGGTCGGGCAGACGACCGGCGCCCCGGTGACCCAACTGCCCCATGGGCTGCCCCACAACCTCAGCGCCCCTTTCGGACGCCGGCAGCAAGCTCAGCGCAGAGCTCGCGGATCGCGGTGATACCTGCCGCACGCGAAGCTGCGTCGGTGAGGCAGCGCACCAGAGCCGAGCCGACGATCACGCCGTCGGCGAAGGCCGCGACCTGCGCGGCCTGGGCACCGGTGGAGACACCGAGTCCGACGCAGATCGGCGTGTCGGTCATCAGGCGAGTCCGAGTGACCAGCACCTCCGCCGCCTCGCCGACCGTCGTGCGTACCCCGGTGACCCCCATGCTCGACGCGGCGTAGACGAAGCCGCTGCAGGCCGAGGTGGTACTCCGGAGCCGCTGCGCGGTGGAGCTGGGCGCCACCAGGAAGACGTGGTCCAGGTCGTGGCGCTCAGCAGCCGCCATCCACTCGGCCCCTTCGTCGGGGATGAGGTCCGGCGTGATCAGGCCCGCCCCGCCTGCCTTGGCCAGGTCATCGGCAAACCGGTCAACGCCATACCGGAGAACGGGATTCCAGTAGGTCATGACCAGGGCAGGAGCCCCTGCGTCAGCAACTGCGCGCACCGCGATGAACACGTCACTGAACCGGGTCCCATTCTGGAGCGCGACATCGGCCGCGTGCGCAATGACCGGACCGTCCATCAGCGGATCGGTATAAGGCACGCCGATCTCGACGATGTCCACCCCGGCCTCGACCATGGCGACCATGGCGTCGATGGATCCCGGCACGTCCGGGAACCCGACGGGCAGGTATCCCACCAGCGCGGCCCGGCCCTGCGCCTTGGCCTCGGCCAGGACTGCTCCGACCCCGCTCACTGCTGCTCCTTCGCGTCGCCGAGCAAACCGAACCAACGGGCTGCCGTGTCGACATCCTTGTCACCGCGCCCTGACAAGTTGACCAGGATCACGCCGCCAGGGCCGAGCTCGCGCCCGATCTCCAGGGCACCCGCGAGCGCGTGTGCACTCTCGATGGCGGGAATGATCCCTTCGGTCCGGCATAGCAGCGAGAAGGCGTCCATGGCCTGGGTGTCCGTGATCGGGCGGTACTCAGCCCGGCCGGTGTCCCGCAGGAACGAGTGCTCCGGCCCGACGCTGGGGTAGTCCAGCCCGGCCGAGACCGAGTAGGACTCCAGGGTCTGCCCGTCCTCGTCCTGAAGGACATAGGTGAACGCCCCGTGCAGGACCCCGGGCAGCCCGGTGCTGAAGCGAGCCGCATGCTGGTCAGTGTCCACACCCTTGCCGCCGGCCTCGAGCCCGATCAGGCGGACGGAGGGGTCGTCGATGAAACGGTGGAAGATGCCCATCGCGTTGGAACCCCCGCCGACACAGGCACACACGACATCGGGCAGACGACCGACCAGGTCGAGCACCTGAGCCCGCGCCTCGACGCCGATGATCCGCTGGAAGTCGCGCACCATCTCGGGGAACGGGTGCGGGCCGGTGACGGTGCCGATCACGTAGTGGGTGGTCTCGACGTTGGTGACCCAGTCGCGCATCGCCTCGTTGATGGCGTCCTTCAGGGTCGCGCTGCCATGGCTCACCGGGATGACCTCGGCGCCCAGCAGCCGCATCCGAGCAACGTTCAGTGCCTGACGCTTCGTGTCCTTCGTTCCCATGTAGACGACGCACTCAAGGCCCATCAGGGCGGCCACGGTCGCACTCGCGACGCCGTGCTGACCTGCGCCGGTCTCGGCGATGATACGTGTCTTGCCCATACGTTTGGCCAGCAGCGCCTGGCCGAGCGCGTTGTTGATCTTGTGCGCGCCGGTGTGGTTGAGGTCCTCGCGCTTGAGCAGGATGCGGGCTCCGCCGGCGTGCTCAGCGAACCTCGGAGCCTCGGTGATGATGCTCGGACGCCCGGTATAGCTACGGTGCAGGCGCTCGAGCTCACCCTGGAAGGCCGGGTCTACCTTTGCCTTGAGCCGCGCCTCGTCGAGCTGCTCGAGAGCAGCCATGAGAGCCTCGGGAACGTAGCGACCGCCATACGCGCCGAAGCGGCCGGCCCGCGCACCCGCAGCAGCCTGGCTGGACTTGTTGTTCATCAGACTCCCTGCTGGCGCAACGCTGGATGGGCACCTGCGGCGATGAGATCGGCCACGGCTTCGCGGGGGCGACCGCCGGTCACCAGGCTCTCGCCAACGAGCACGGCGGATGCACCGGCCCGGGCATATTCGAGCACGTCATGTGGTCCGCGAACGCCGGACTCAGCGACCTTGACTATCCCTTGGGGGATACCGGGGGCCAGTCGCGCAAAGGTGGCGCGGTCGACCTCGAGGGTCTTGAGGTTGCGGGCGTTGATGCCGATGACGCGAGCACCCGCCTCGACCGCTCGCTCGGTCTCGGCCTCGTCATGAACCTCAACCAGAGCAGTCATCCCGAGTGACTCGGCGCGCTCACGCAAGCCGACCAGAGTGGACTGGTCAAGGGCCGCGACGATCAGCAGGATGACGTCGGCGCCATATGCGCGCGCCTCCCACAGCTGGTAGGAGGAGACCACGAAGTCCTTGCGCAGGACCGGGATGTCAACTGCTGCGCGCACCGCCGCCAAGTCCTGCAGGCTGCCTCCGAAACGGCGCCGCTCAGTCAGGACACTGATGACGCTGGCCCCGCCTGCGGCATAGTCGGCAGCCAGCCCGGCCGGGTCGGCGATCATCGCCAGGGCGCCCTTGCTCGGGCTGGAGCGCTTGACCTCGGCGATCACCTTCACACCGTCGCCACCGTGCAGAGCCGCGTAGGCGTCAAGGGCCGGCGCAACCCGCCGCACGCGGGACTTCAGCTCATCCAGCGAGATGAGGGCCGCTCGAATCTCGAGGTCGGCACGAACGCCGTCGATGATCTCGTCGAGGACTGTGGGCACCTGACAAGGCTATCGGCGCGTTGAGGAATGCGCCGAATCGACCCCCTTTGCCGATCAGCGAGCTTCAGTGCTCGTGGGTGACCGCTCCACCTTGGTCTGACCGAGACCAGCCACGACCAGGATCTTGCCGGCAGTTCTTGCGGCCTTGATGTCATCCTTCCAGCGCCGGCCGGTCTCAGGAACCCCCGATGGCCCACACCCGGTCTCAGTGCTCCGGCCTCGCCGCTCGGGCTCAGTGTCCGGCGGTGGGGTCCTCACCACGGGAGAGCTGGTCCCATGC
>Ga0209585_10000480_pt1 | contig 15422 bp, 14 predicted proteins | sample NGEPerone_FD_185491 | JGI IMG/M metagenome (GOLD analysis project Ga0209585, IMG submission 185491) | Arctic peat soil microbial communities from the Barrow Environmental Observatory site, Barrow, Alaska, USA - NGEE Permafrost154B-one... | ecosystem: Environmental > Terrestrial > Soil >... | reverse complement strand
GCCCGAAGTCGATCACCTCGAGGATGTCGAAGCCGGACGCGGGATGCTGCTTGATGAGGTTGAACTCGACCTCGCTGAGCCGGCCCGGCTTGGCGAGGATCTCGGCGGGCACGGCGATCTTGCCGATATCGTGGATGAGGCCGGCGTGGCGCAGGGCGTCGAGCTCCTCGCCGTCCATGCCCATCTCCCCGGCGATGGCCGTGGCCAGCTCGGCGACGCGGCGCTCGTGCCCAGCGGTGTACGGATCGCGGGTCTCGACCACGTGGCTCATGGCCAGCACGGCGCCCTCGACGGTGCGCCGCAGCTGCTGCGCATGGCGGCGCACTTCCTCCTGCGCCTCCACCTGCTCGGTGACGTCCAGGCTGATACCGCCCACCAACACCGTCTCGCCCCCACGGGCGATCGGAAAGTGCACTGCACGCAAATACTCCATCCCGTGGTCCGACGATGACTCGCTGACCTCGTCGACCACTTCGCCCGCCAGCACGCGCTCTCCGATCGCGCGGACCGCGAGCGCCTCTTTCGGCGCCCAGAGCTCCTCGGGCGTCTTGCCGATCCATCGCGCGCTCGGGAGGCTCGGCTCCGTGGCCCTCTCGTCATTCCCAAAGACGTAGCGCAGCTCGGCGTCCTTGATGGTCATACGGCCGGGCAGGTACTCGGCGAACCGCCTGAATTGCTCCTCGCTCTGGCGCAGCGACTCCTCCGCCGCGCGCATCTCCGTGATGTCGGTAAACATCCCGAAGGAGCCGAGGAACTCGCCATCCGGCCCCAGGTCGGCGGTCGAGGACACCGAGGCCCAGACCTCGCCGCCGTCCTTGCGCCTGAAGCGACGCTCGTACGTGCCGGGCATCCCCGCTGCGCGAGCCTTCATTTCAGCCGCGTAGTCGTCGAGGTCCTCGTCGAATATGAAATCGCTGACCACGCGCCCGAGCATCTCTTCGGTCTCGTACCCGAGCATCGCCGCCATCTGAGGGTTCACGAACGTCGTGCGGTACTCGCCGTCCATCGCCAAGATGCCCTCGCCGGCCATCTCGACGATGCGGCGGTAGAGCGCCTCGCTCTCCGTGGCCCGCTCTTCGGCCTGACGCTGCTCGGTGAGGTCGCGGGCATACACGACGACGAAGGCGTCGCTCGGACGGCCAGGGTACTCGAGGGTGACAGCGACGGGGCGTTCCTGGCCGGCGACCGTGCTCATCATGGTCTCGAACTGGACGGGGGAATGCTGGACGGCGGCTGCCCACAGTGCGGCTGAGTCTTTCTCGTCGATGAGCGGCAGCCAGCTCCAGATCTTCTGGCCGACGGCTTCCGCGGGCGGGACTCCCCCGAGGCGCTGGGCGGCCGCGTTGACGTACAGGATGACGCCGCCCTCGCTGACGTAGACGATCGCCTGGGACGAGTGGTCGATGGCGAACTGCGTCCGCCTGGCCTGTTCCCTGACGCGCAATCGCTGGCGGCGCAGCTCGGCGCCCTCGACGGCGCGCCGCACGGCCGGCGCCAGGCGCGTGAGGTTGTCCTTGAGGACGTAGTCGACGGCGCCGGCGGTGATGGTCGCCACCGCGGTGTCTTCGCTGATGGCGCCGGAGACGGTGATGGCGGGCACGTCGGGGGCCGCCTCGGCGAGCACGGCGAGCGCCTGAGGACCGCCGAAACCGGGCAGGTTGTAGTCGACCAGCGCGAGATCCCAGCGCTCGCCGACGAGGGCCTCGCGCAGCGCGGCTTCGGTCTGCACGCGGTCCCAGTGCGGTTCTATGCCGGCCTCGCGCAGACGCCTGAGCATGAGCTCGGCGTCGTCGGCGCTGTCTTCGACGAACAGGATGCGCAGGTTCACCCAGCCTCCCCCGGCCGGTGGACGGACTCCTTCACGCGAGCATACCCCCGCGGAGCCTCGGGCGTCGAGGGTGGCTCCCCCGGCCTTAGCCGGCCAGAAACGCCTGCGCCTTCTCCATCCAGCCGCTGACGGCGATGCCCTGGGGACACTTGTCTTCGCACTCCCCGCAGGCTGTGCACTGGTCGGCGCGCTCCGCTTCGTCGAGCCAGGTGTAGAACAAGCGCTGACGCGACACGTCGCCGAACATGTGGGCGTCGTTGTAGAGCGCGAGGATGTCGGGGATGGCGACGCCCTGAGGGCACGGCATGCAGTACCGGCAGGCCGTGCACGGGATGGGGCTGAGCTCGCGGTAGAGGTCGCGCACACGCGCGACCAGCGCGAGCTCATCGTCCGCAATCAGGCCCGGCCGCGAGCGCGCCGCATACTCCAGATCCTCCTCGACGTGCTGCATCGTGCTCATACCGCTGAGCACGAACGACACCTCGGGGATGTTCCAGACCCACTGCAGGGCCCACTCGGCCGGGGTACGAGACACCGGGGCTTCGGCCCAGACCGCCTCGACCTGCGGCGGCAGGTTGCGAGCCAGCATGCCGCCGCGGATGGGCTCCATGACGATCACGCCCAACTCCTTACCGGCCGCGAGTTCGAGGCCGCGGCGGCCGGCCGAATAGTCCTCGTCCATGTAGTTCAGCTGGATCTGGCAGAACTCCCAGAGGTCTGTGGCGGCGAGGATCTCCTCGAACAGGTCGTAGGTACCGTGGAAGCTGAAGCCGAGGTGGGCGATGCGGCCGTCGGCGAGAGCCTTCTCGGCGGCGGCGAGCTGGCCGTGCTCGACGACGCACTTCCAGTGCGCGGCATCGAGGCTGTGCAGCAGATAGAACTCGATGCAGTCGGTCTGGAGGCGCTCCAGCTGCGTGGCGAGCAGGCGGTCGAAGTCGCCCGGCTTCTCGACCTTCCAGACGGGCATCTTGTCGGCGACCTTGACCTTCTCGCGGTAGCCATCCTTCAGCGCCTCCGCGACCCAGGCCTCGCAGGTCTCCTCGTGGTACATATAGGCGGTGTCGACGTAGTTCACCCCACGGTCGATGGCGCCACGCAGCATCGCTGTAGCCTGCGGATAGTCGATCTGCTTGAAATCCGGCTTGCCGTCGGGCCCCACGAGCACGGGCAGGCGCATGGCGCCGAAGCCGAGGGCCGACGGCCTGAAGTCGAGCTTGCCGAAAGTGCGGTGCTGCATAGCCGCATGCTATCGCTGCATGCGCGCCGGCGCGAGCCGCCACATCCCGACCGGCGCGAGCCGCCGGCCGCCGGGACGCGCCCGCCCGCCCTCTCGCGATACACTCGCGCGAGCATGACCGTGAAACAGCATCCCGAGATCATCATCCAGGCGCGGCGCGGCGGTACCGTCGAGAGCGTGCATCACGCGGTGGCTGTGGTGGCTGGGCCCGACGGTGAGATCGTCGAGCGCTGGGGCGACCCCGGCATGGTCACGTTCTGGCGCTCCTCGGCGAAGCCGTTCCAGGCGCAGGCCTGGCTCGCCGACGGCACGGTGGAACACTTCGGCTGGGGTCCCGAGCAGCTCGCCATCATGAGCGCCTCGCACGACGGCCTCGACTTTCAGGCCGGCCTGGTGCGCGAGATGCTCGCCGACCTCGGTCTTTCCGAGGCCGACCTGCGCTGCGACAAGGAGCTCAAGGCGCGACACAACTGCTCCGGCAACCACACGGGTTTCCTCGCGGCGAGCGTGCACCACGGCTGGGACATCCCCACCTACCAGCGGCCCGACCACCCCGCGCAGGAGGCGGCGCTGCAGATGTTCGCCGCCTGCGTCGGCCTCGACCCGCGGCAGATCCCCACCGGCGTCGACGGCTGCGGCGTCGTCTGCTACGCCACGCCGGTCACCGTCGCCGCCGCGACCTTTGCGCTCATGCCCGAGCTGCTGCCCGAGATCAGCGCCGCGATGCGCGCCCACCCCACGCTGGTCGAGGGACCGGGCTCGATCGACACCCTCGTGATGGAGACGATCCCCGGCGCCACCAGCAAGTGCGGCGCCGAGGGCTTCAGCTGCGTGTCGTTGCCCGACGGCCGCGGCCTCGCCGTCAAGGTCGTCGACGGCGCCCACCGCGCCTCGGATCCGGCGACGGTCACGGCCCTCGCGGCCGTGCTCGGCGCGGACGCCATCGCCGAGCCGCTCCGCGCCAAAGGCCGGCCGCCGATCACGAACGACGCCGGCGACGTGGTCGGCGAGCTACTCGGCGTCGCCCCGGACTGAGGCCGGCCCCGGAGGGCGACGCGCCCGGTATCAGCCTTCTTCCGCCCGCGGCTTCCGCCGCAGGAGGAGCAGGACGACGGCCACAACGACGATCGCGGCGATTCGACGCGCGCCCACAGGCGCAGCTTGATGTTCTTGTCGCCGTCGCCGGGTCCGCGTAGCCCTGGTAGGCCAGTTCGACCATCTTGGCCTTGTCGATGCCCCAGTTGAGCGCCTGCCGGAACTTGGGGTCGCGCAGCACGGCGCCGGCGCGGGCACGCAGGGCCCCGCCGCGCCTACTCGCTGAAGGCGAACCCGGCCGCGAAGACGCGCGCGCAAGCGGCCGCGACGTCCGCGTCGTAGAGCCGGCCGGCGCCCTCAGCGATCTCGGCCAGGGCGGCCTCGATCCCCAGCGCCGGCCGGTACGGCCGGTGTGACGCCATCGCTTCCACGACGTCGGCCACGGCGATGATGCGCGCCTCGCGCGGGATCGCCTCGCCCACAAGGCCGTCCGGGTAGCCAGACCCGTCGAGGCGTTCGTGGTGCCAGCGCACGACATCGGCCACCGGCGCGCCGAACTCGACCGAGGCGAGGATGTCGGCGCCGGCCGCCGGATGCACCTTGATGAGCGCGAGCTCGGTCTCCGACAGGCGCCCGGGCCTGTTGAGGATCTCGGCGGGCACCGCGACCTTGCCGATGTCGTGCACCGCGCTGGCCAGGCGCAGCGTCTCGAGCGTGTCGGCCCCGAGCCCCATCTCCGCGCCGAGCGCCACGGCAAGCTCCGTCACGCGACGCTCGTGGCCCGCCGTGTACGGGTCGCGCGTCTCGACCAAGGCGCCCATGGCGGCCACCGCGCCGTCGACGGTGCGGCGCAGCGCGACGGCGCTCTCGAGCAAAGCTTCTTCCGCGCGCCTTCGCCGGAGGATGCCTGCCAGCGCGCTGGCGACGGCCTCCAACACCTCGCGCTCCCCAGGCTGTGCTTCGTGGCCAGGCGGCAAGTACAGGCAGACCACCCCCATGACCTCCCCGGCGGAGAGGATAGGCACGCAGTAGTGTCCGTGGGGGGCCATGCCCTCGTAGGCTGTCTCGTGACGCTCGTCCAGATGGTCTACGAAGACGAACTCCCCCGTCAACGCGGCGCGCCCGCAGAGGCAGCGGCCGAAGTCGACGCTGGCGCAGGCGCGTAGAAGGGGCTTGGCCAAACCCCTGTGCGCCATCAGCCTGAGAGTGCGCCCTTCTGCCAGGAAGATTGCTCCCCGTGGCAATAGCTCCAGCCATGGGATGGTCAGCATTTGGTCGATGGTGCGCTGGAGCAAGGCGGTGAGGTCGAGGTCCTCGAGCGAGAGACGGAAGACGTCGTTGAGGATGCCCTGGGTGCGACTGGAACGCACGAGCGCTTCCTCCATCCGCTGACGCTCGGTGATGTCGCGGGCGATGCTCATCACCGCCGGCCGTCCCTCCCAGGTGATCAGCTGCGCGTTCAACTCCGTGGGGACGAGCGACCCGTCCTTGCGCCGATGCACGCTCTCGAACGCGATGCGCTCCTGTGCGATGATTCTGGTCAGCCGCTCTGGCACGTGCACACCGTGCCCGGGGGCATCCACAGCGTCGATGTTCATGGCCAGCAGCTCATTTCTTGTGTAGCCCAGCCGCTCGCACGCCGTGGCGTTCACCGCCAGCATGCGTCCTTCGGTATCGTGAATGAAGATGGCGTCGCCGGCACTGTCGAAGAGCTTCCGGTATCGTCTCTCGCTGTCTTCCAGCGCTATCTCTCCCTGCTGGCGAAGGGTGATGTCGTTCGTGGTGACCAGGAGCCGCTCCTGCCCCCCTATGGTGGCGTGGCGCATGGTCTGCTCGATCCAGAAAAGGCGGCCCGACTTGTCGCGCGCCCTCCACTCGAAGAGTTGAGGGCCCTCCTCTGCCGCCCTGAGCATCCACTCCCGGGCATCATCCGGGGCGCAAGGAGGCTGCCCCGAACCCAGTGTCGCGAAGTCGATCAGACGGAACTCCGCGCTCGAATAACCGTACATCTCGCAGGCGCTGCGGTTCACCTCGAGCACGGCCCCGGTCTCGACGTCCAGCACAAAGACAGCATCGCCGATCGCATCGAGGATGGTGCGATAGCGCGTCTGCGAGTCCCGCTGCGCCGTGGTCGCCTCCAGCTCCTGAAGGCGCTCCAGACCCATCGCGCCGAGGATCTCGGTGAACTCCTTGGCGACCGCCAGGTTCCGCTCGAGCTGCTCGCGCGTCAGCACAGGCGCCCGGTCGACGGCCTCCAAGTAGGCATCCTCGTCGAACCCGTACTTCGCCGCCTGGGCGCGGAAGAACTCGAGGTCCGGCTTCTCGAGGAAAAGCTGCCCTACGAACGCGTTGCCGAGGTGTTTCCCGCCGACCAGGATCGGCGTCGCGGCGTCCACCATCCCACGGGGGCACTGGTAGACGACCGACGGATCGGCCTCGTCGATGTGACTCAGAATGTAGCGGTCGCTCTCGCGGCACTCCACTTCGCACTCGGGATGCGCCCGATGGAACTGCGTGCAGACGTCCTGGCAGGCCGTAGTCGTGAGAATGTTGCTCTCGTTGTCGATGATCGCCGACGGGAACGGGAAAGCGGCGTTCAGACTGTCGAAGAATTCCTGGAGTTTGGAAACGTCCAGAAGGTCCTCGAGCCTACAGGCCACCGGGTCTGCCATCACTTCCCCACCGGAAACGACACCGACGCAGCTCGCTCTACCCTGCGCGTCCGGACTGCGTGCATCTGCGACGCCTCTCGGTTGTGACCATCGACTGCCAGCGATAGCCGAACCCTACATCACGGAGGGCGACGGGCCTACAGACCGCCGTGCGCGACGCGGCCCCACGCCGTTCCCGCGCCACCCGCGGTGCGGTACACTCACCCTCGCGTCGCAAGGGCGCAGCCGACGACCACCACCGCTACCGGGAGCCATACATGACACTCAAGATGGGCCTGCCGAAGGGAAGCCTCGAGGCGGCGACCCTCGACCTGATGCGCCGCGCCGGGTTCCTCATCACCGTGGCGCAGCGTTCGTACTTCCCCGCCATCGACGACCCCGATATCGAGTGCATGCTGCTGCGCGCCCAGGAGATGGCGCGCTACGTGGAGGGCGGCGCCCTCGACTGCGGCCTCACCGGCTACGACTGGGTCGTCGAGAACGAGGCCGCCGTGCACACGGTGTGCGACCTCGTCTACGCCAAGCAGAGCTTCGGTAAGGTGCGTTGGGTGTTGGCCGTGCCGCAGGCGTCGGACATCAAGACCGTTACCGACCTCGAGGGCAGGATCGTGGCCACCGAGCTCGTCGGCGTCACCAGGCGCTGGCTGGCGGAGCGCGGCGTGAGCGCCAAGATCGAGTTCAGCTGGGGCGCCACCGAGGCCAAGCTGCCGGAGCTCGCCGACGCCATCGTCGAAGTCACGGAGACCGGCTCGTCGCTGCGCGCCAACAAGCTGCGCGTCATCGAGACCGTACTGGAGTCCACGACGCAGTTCATCGCCAACGTCGACGCCTGGCAGGACCCGGAGAAGCGCCGCAAGATCGAAGACGTCGTCCTCCTGCTCCAGGGCGCCATCGCCGCCCTCGACAGGGTCGGGCTCATGCTCAACGTCAGGGTGGAGGATCTGGACGCCGTCCTCGGCGTCCTGCCCGCCCTCCGCAACCCCACCATCTCGCACCTCAGCGACGAGGGCTGGCTCGCGGTCAACACGATCCTCGAGGAGAGCGTGGTGCGCCACATCATCCCCCGCCTCAAGGAGGCGGGAGCCGAGGGCATCGTGGAGTTCCCGCTCAACAAGATCGTCATGTAGCCGCGCGAGGGCGCGGACGACTAGCGCGCGCCGAGGCCGGCCAGCGCCGCTTTCGCAGCCGGGACGGTGAGCGGCGCGTACTTGTCCCGCAGCTCATGCGCCGTCACGGGCAGCCAGATGGAGCCGTCGCGCCCGTCGCCGAGCGGCGTCGAAAGGCCCTGGACGAAGCGCCAGGCAGTGAACGCCGCCATGAGGGCGTCGAGCGAGTCGTGGTCGTAGTAGTCGTCCCACTGCAGGCCGAGCCGCCGCAGGGTGAGCACGCGCAGGCGAAGCCCTTCGCGCGTGCTCTTGGGCGGCGGCGTGCCTCCGAGCAGCGTCACGAACCCGGCGTGCGGATACACCTCGAGGACCGCCGGCGCCTGGCCGAGCTCGCCGGGCAACGATCCTGGGGCCGGCGGCTCGTAGCCGCGCCGGCCCAGCTCCTTGAAGTACGCCCAGCCGGTGTGCATCCAGGCGTACCGCCGAGCCTTGGCCTGCGCTTCCGCGCGCGTAGGGACCTGATACACGGAGATGCGCCGGTGCAGCAGCTCGGCGTCGCAGTCGCGCGAGTGCGCGGCGCCTCCGGGAAGCGCCCGCTTAGGCCGCTGCGGGGCGTCGACGGCGACGACGGCCGGTCGCTGTCCACTGACCCAGTCGAGCAGCCGTCCGCGGTCGCCGGGCTCGCGCTCGTCGGCCTCGCGCCACTCCACGACCTCCAGCGTCCGCCCGCACCGCACGGCGACGGCCACGCAAGGGCAGCTGGCGGCGATGTCTATGCCGATGACGAGCGGTGCGGCGTCCATGCCGCAGATGCTACCAGACGCGGATCGGGCTCAGTCCGGCAGCGCCCGCGACGTCGTGACCGTGAACTCCGGCGGGTCCTGGATGTGGCGCTTCACGGTGCACTGGTCGACCGCCCGGACGATGGCCTGCTGGTACTTCTCGGGGAAGCCCTCGGGCAGCTGCAGATCGAAGGCGATGCGACCGATCATGCCCTTCTCCGGGTCGACCTCCGTGATCATGGCGATGCCGCTGCCCGCCGGGTCGATGCCGCGCTGCTTCATGAAGGCGAGCATGAAGATGCCGGCGCACGTCCCCAGGGACGCCAGGAACAGATCGACCGGCGCCGGCGCGGAGCCGTCCCCGCCGCCGCTCACCGGCTGGTCGGTCTCTACGGTGAACCCCTTGTACGCGGCATCCACCTTCAGGTTTCCGGGGAACGTGATCTTCATCTCCATGGCGTGACTCTCCAGTGCGGTCGCAGGGCTGGGCTCGCCGTCTTGTATACCCCATGGGGTATTTCTGTCACCTCACGGTTTGACGAGGGTGACGTCGCGCACGCCCCAGCGCTGCCAGTTCGGCGCGTCGCCGCGCGCCACGAAGCCGATCACGTTGCGGCCGTTGGCTTTCAGCATGCTCGCGGGGATGGCGATGGATCGCACAGCGCTCCATTTCGCCTTGGGGCCGCGGGTCAGCGCGCCGGCGTCCTGCCAGTTCACCACCAGTCTGACCTCGTCGGTCTGCACGTCCCAGAGGCGGAAGTGCAGGACCCGCTGGCCGTTCTGTTTCGCCGCCTGGTAGAAGACCTCTTTGGGGTGCGACGTGTCGCCCGGGCAGTTACCCAGCGGCGCCGCGTAGCCCACGTCCCTGGGGAGCGCCGGCGTCTGGACCTTGTTGAAGCGCACGTTGGCCAGCGGCCGCCAGTCGGCGTCGCTCGTGGTCGACCAGTCGTACATGCTGCCGCCGAGGCACCCGGTCTCGCGCAGGGCGCGCACGTAGGCCGTGGTCTCGCTGCCGGACGACTTGTCCCCGACGCCCGCGATCACGTGGATGGGGATCGTCGGCCGGCCGGTCTGCTCGCGCACGATACGCACGTTCTCACGGGTCTCGTTGTAGGCGTGGGTGTAGCCGTCGCCGTGATAGGTGTAGTAGCCCATCGCCACGATCACGTCGTACACTTCGGCCACGGCCTTGTACGGGAAGCCCGGCCAGTAGCTCGAGTTGATCTGCATGCCGGCCGGCGACGGGATGATGCCGCCGAGAGGATAGGCCTTGCCCACGGCCTTGCGCAGCTTCGCCGACAGGGTCTTGAGGCGTGCGCTCCGCGTGCTCGCCGGCTTGACGATGCTGGCCTCGATGTCGAGGGCGAACGAGTCGAACTTCTGGCCGTCGGGCGTGCGGTAGTCGATCGCCGCCCTGCTGCGCTTGTAGTCCTTGTCGAGATCCTTGAAGCCCGGGAGATACCAAGCCACGATCTTGATCTTGAGCGCGTGGCACTGCTGGATGAAGGCGGTCATGGCGGCCGGCTTGAACATGGACGCCGACTGCGGGTTGTGGTAATTGGCCGTCTCGATGTACAGCGTGCGCACGCCGTGTGAGGCCATGTCTTTGACCGCCGCGGCCGGGTCGTTCCAGGCCGAGGGGTCGTACATGTCGACCCATGTGCCGAGGCCGCGATACGCGGTGACGGAGGCCGAGCCGGCGGCGGCGGACGCCTGCGGCCGCGCCGCCGCCGCCACGAGGCCCATGAGAACGGTGAGCCCGGCGATGAGGAGCATGAGGCCGGGCCTTCTGAACGAGTATGGAAGAGTGTGGGATGAGCGAAGCGTCACGCGTATACCCCCTGGTGGCTGTCGCGTTCGTCCCCAGTATACGACGGTCCGGCGGGCGGGCCTGCCCGCTCTCTCCCGTGGCGCATGAATATCTACGTGATCACCAATCGGCGCGTCGTCGAGTCCACGGGGGTGCTCGGCAAACGCGTGGCCGACTCGTCGCTCGAGAAGTCTCGTCGACCGCGGGCTGCTGTTGCAGCAGGGACAGAAGCGTTGGACTCGCTATGTCCTCAGATGAATGCCGTTTGTCGCATCTGTCGAAGCTGGCCCGCGGACAAGACGGCAATAGGCGGCAACAACCGTCAAGAACCCCACATCGCTCGCGCGATCGACCGTTCAGGCAGGTGCTCGTTGCCGCATGACCCGCGTGCGTGAGCCTGTGCGTGTGACCCTTGACTCCCCTCGTCGCGGAGCCCCCCTACTGGGTAGTCGTGGTTGGCCGCAGTGAAGGCTGATCCCTATGGGTTCACTGTTCCGATCGACACACGGCTACAGGCTCTGCAACTGCTCGGCGGCGTGTTTTCCAGCCTCGGAGCTGGGATCGATACTCACGGCCTTCTCGAACGCGGCTTTCGCTTGTGCCAGGAACTCGACGGCCTTCGCCTTCTCGCCCTGGTCCTTCGCCTCGCTGGCCTCGGTCTGAAGGAAGATGCCTCTGTTGAGATGGCCCGGCTGGAAATTGGGATTCTTCTTGAGCACCACCTCGATCTGCCGAATGGCCTCGTCATGATGCTGGGCGTAAAAAAGCGAAACCGCGAGGTCGGTGCCCACGCTCGGGTCGCCGGACTGCTTCTTCCAGGCGGCCCGGTAGACCTCCGCCGCGGCTTTGAAGTACTCCGTCCCGCTCGTGGCATCGTTCTTCCCGAAGGCGGTGATGCCCTGATCGTAGAGGCCGTTGGCGCGGGCGACCAGTTCTGAGTAGGCCCCGGATGTGTCGGCGACAACCGGCCCCGAGGTAGAGGATCCAGAGCCATCGCTCGATTGGCCGCCGGCAACGATGACGATTGCCACCACCACCACCGCTGCGACGGCAAAGCCAAGCCAGATCCAGACAACGGAGCGTGACGTGCCAGATCGTGTCGGCTGCGCGCGTCGCTCCGCGGCCCGCCTCACGGTCCGCGGCTTTTGACCCTTGGTCGGCTCAGTCGCGGCAGGCCCCGTCGCCCGGCCTCGAGGCGCCTGGCCTACAGCCGTCAGGTCATTCCCGCACTCGGGGCAGAACTTGGCCTCATTCGCATCGAAACCGCAGTCAGGACAATACATCGATGGACTGCCTCCTCATGATGGACTCTCTTGGCTGCACAGGCCCTCGCTAGCTACCCTAGGTTCCATGCCAGTCGAGAAAGTCGATAAGATACATGACTTTACCCATGATAGTTGGCGCGCGGGGAGCGTCAAACCGGCTCAATTCGATTCTCATGGGCGACGACGGTCAGGGGGCACGCTGAGCAGTCCGCCGACGGCGCCTACGACCAGCTCACCGCCTGCCTCCGCGGCGCCTCTTACGACGTCTACCTGAACGACGTCGCCTACTGGCGCTGCGTCCGCTGCTGCATACCTAAGGGCTCATCGGCGCAAAGCCAGCGTCCATACGCGTGCACCGCGGGAGAACCCGATTCGCATGCATGTTCCGTCTCCACTGCGCTGCCGGCTAGGCCCGACGAAGCGCCTGGGACAGCACCACAAGCACGATCACAGCGTACGTTAGGAAGATTGCCGCAAGTAGGCGCAGTGAGGGCACGAGCAACAGCGTGATGAACGCGACCATGACGATTCCGCCGGCCACGAGAGCCAAACCGATCGGGTAGCCGGCGACCGCATGTGATGATTCCTGCTCGCCGAGACTCCGACCCGCGACTCCGTGAAGGGTCTGACGGTGACGTACCGAGGTACGCATCATGACACCTCCCGATAGCACTGCTCACACAGTGTTATCATCCCCCCGCGAACCCTCCCGCAACCGCCCCGAGGACTCGGCGAACGCGAGATCCAACACTGTGGAGAGAAGCTCGTCGGCCGCTCAGGCGCGGAGCATGGAGCGGAACGCGTCCAGGGCGCTCGCAACGGCGTCACGGTCGACGGCGTAGAAGTTCCACTTGCCATGGGTCTCCTCGCTGACGATGCCCGCCTCCTTGAGCACGCGCAGGTGATACGAGACCTTGGACTGCCCGATGCCGAAGTGCTCCTGGAACTCACAGACGCAGATGCCAAGCGGGTCCGCGGCGCCGGGCACTCCCCGCTCCGCGGGGTCAGGCAAGCCGCAGCAGGCTCTACCCTGAGCCATGACGTCCAGCATCCCGAGCCGGATCGGGTCGCTCAGGGCCTTGGCGACGCGCGCCAGGCGCACCACCGCCGCCTCCTCGGGCGCGGGGCAGCACCGTCGCGCCGTATCGTCACTGGTCTGGGTCCGAGTTGCATCATTCATCGCTGTCCGACCTTATCACAACTAATCTTGATTTGGTATTGACATCAACTCTTGTGGATGTATCCTTGCAGTCAATGAAGTTGATTGGACCGACCGGGAGGAAGCCATGAGCGAGACGCCCAGCGACGCGGACCTCAAGACGCAGATTCGCGACCACTACGCCGAGCGCGCGGTCGCGGCGAGCCAGCCACAGCCGTGCAGCTGCGGCTGCAGCTGTGGCCCCGCCGCTCCGGTCGCCCCACAGGAGGAGACAGCGCAGCGCCTCTACGCGATTGACGAGACCAGTGCCCTGCCCCCCGAGGCGGTCCTCGCCAGCCTCGGCTGCGGCAACCCGACGGCGCTCGCCGACCTGCAGCCGGGCGAGGTCGTGCTCGACCTCGGCAGCGGTGGCGGCATCGACGTCCTTTTGTCGGCTCGTCGCGTGGGCCCCACGGGCAAGGCCTACGGCCTCGACATGACGGACGAGATGCTCGCCCTGGCGCGCGCCAACCAGCGCAAGGCCGGCGTCACCAACGTCGAGTTCCTCACGGGCGAGATCGAGAGCGTGCCGCTCCCCGATGCGAGCGTCGACGTGATCATCAGCAACTGCGTGATCAACCTCTCCACCGACAAGGACCGCGCGCTTGCCGAGGCCTTCCGCGTACTCAAGCCCGGCGGCCGTTTCGCGGTCAGCGACGTCCTCTTCCAGGGCGATATGACCTGCGTCCCGCGGAGTCTGCTGGCCGACGTCGAGGCGTGGTCGGGCTGCATCGCCGGGGCCCTCGAGGAGCAGGACTTCCTCGCGCGCCTGCGCCGGGCAGGGTTTGACGACCCCAGCGTCCAGTTGACCAACGTCTACGACGGGTCCGCGGGCAACTCGATGTGTGGGGCCCCGGCGCTGCCCGACGGCGTGCGCCTCATCAGCGGGTTCGTGCGCGCCGTCAAGCCGGCGGACTGACACTTCCCGCGCGACCGACGCGTCGCGCGGCCGGGCCGAGCGACAGGCTGGACGGTGTGTCAGATAAGGCGCTCCGGCCGGCCTGCCGTCGTGCTCGGGCCAACTGCCTCAGGACCAGCTCAGCCCAGGCCACCGATCCCATGCGGCGGGCGAGAAGCCGGCTTGAATCAGTAGATGCTGCACGCATATAGTTGCGCGTAGCATCTATGAACGCTCACGACTCATCGGTCGATGAATCCGCCCGCGCCCGCGGCCGACCTTGCGCTTCCGGGCCCGGCCGTGCTCTCTCGAGGCTGGAGCCTTGGTTGTTGCTTCTGCTCGCCGAGAACCCCGCGCACGGCTATGAGCTCTTGGAACGTTTGAAGGGGTTGCCGGAGGCGCCCACTGCGGACCGCGGCCACCTCTACCGCACGCTCCGTCGCCTGGAAGAACAGGGCCTGGTAACGTCGACATGGCAGGTGCCGCAGGCCGGCGCGGCGCGGCACACCTACACCCTAAGCGCGAACGGCCTGCAGGCGCTCGACGCCTGGACCGGCCACATCCGCGCCGCGCTCACGCGACTCGAGGGCTTCCTGGAGCGCCGTGAAGCATTGCGGGCCACGGCGCCGGCAGCGAGCGGTCGCTCGACCGAGGAGTCGCCGTGCAGTCCATGAAGGCCTTCGATCTGACGACCATCCCCCATGCCCCTGTCACGTCCCCCGCCCCCGGCGCGCGCGCCGCCATGCTCCTCGACCAGGGTCAGGCCAAGATGCGACGCATCGAGCTCGATGCCGGCGGCACGATCCCGCCGTGCCAAATGAGCGAGGACGTCGTGTTCGTCGTGCTGCGCGGCTCGGTGATGATCACGTCCGGGGTAGACGAGGAGCTCGTCGCGGCTCCGGGCGCTGTGTACGTGCCCGGCGGCGCGACCACTCGGTCGCTGCGTGCCCTCGAGCCGTCGCTGATCCTCGCGGTGCTGTGCAAAGGCGCGCGCGAGGACTCGCCGGCCGCGAACGCCTGATGGAGGCGCTCCTGGCCATCACGGCCATCGCCGTCGTGGCGTCGCTCCTCGCGGACCGGCGCAAGACCCTTGCGGGCGTACGCCGCGGCCTGCGCATGTTCGTCAATCTCCTGCCCACGCTGGTCGCGGTGCTGGCGGCGGTGAGCCTGCTGATGGCCGCCGTGCGCCCAGCGACCCTCGAGCGCCTGCTGGGCGGCGGCGGCCCGCTGCCGTTCCTCGCCGCCCTCATCGTCGGCAGCATCGCGCTCATCCCGGGCTTCATCGCCTTCCCCCTGGCCGGAGTCCTCAAGGATCACGGCGCCACCACCGCCGTGCTGGCCGCGTTCATCACCACGCTACTCATGGTGGGCGTCGTCACGCTGCCCATCGAGATCCGGTTCTTCGGCCGCCGTATCGCCATCTGGCGCAACCTGCTCGCGTTCGCCGGCGCGGTCGTGGTCGCCGTCGTGATGACGCTGATCCTGCGCTAGCGATGGCGCCCCGAATGAAACGTGTGCTCAAGGCGACGAAGACTGCGTTCCCTTGGGCCCTGGTCGCACTCGTTATCGCCCTCTGGACCTACAATCGCCT
>Ga0209585_10000477_pt1 | contig 15483 bp, 18 predicted proteins | sample NGEPerone_FD_185491 | JGI IMG/M metagenome (GOLD analysis project Ga0209585, IMG submission 185491) | Arctic peat soil microbial communities from the Barrow Environmental Observatory site, Barrow, Alaska, USA - NGEE Permafrost154B-one... | ecosystem: Environmental > Terrestrial > Soil >... | reverse complement strand
CGCGTTGGGCCCCCTCTGCTTTTAACGAACAGCCGTGGAGTTTTATTGTTGCGACCAAGGAGGACTTAAACGGATACAACCGCTTGTTGAACTGTATGCCCGCGGCGAATCAACGCTGGGCACATCGAGCCCCCGTCTTACTGCTCTCTGTTACGAATCTTTGTCACCCGGACACAGGAAAGCCTGATCGATTCGCGTGCTATGATCTCGGCTTGGCGGTCGAGAACCTCGTATTGCAAGCCAATGCATTAGGCCTTTTCTGTCATCAGACGGGCGGACTGAACGTAGAGAAAGCGCGAACGGCGTTTAACATCCCAGAGGGAAGCGAACCTGTAGATGTTATCGCTATAGGATACTTGGGAAACCTTGACGCGCTTCCTTACGACCTTCGCGAGAAGGAGCTTGAGCGACGAGTGCGTAAACCCCTAACTGATTTCGTGTTTTCCGAACGTTGGGGCGAAGTATCCCAAGTGGTGACCGAATAGCGTGAATTAGTTGTTGTCGCACAAAGCCAGCGTTGTCGTCCGTTGCGGACGATACCCGGCCCGGAATCAAAAAAGAGGATGAGATTATGCAACGAACAGAAAAAAGAACGCTTTGCAACTGCTTCAGTAAAGGCGACCTTACCTTCGTGATCGATGGTAAGGAAGAGACTGGATTAGGAAGTGTGGACTTTGTCCTCACACAAGAAATAACGAAAGATGGCGAGGGTCCAACGCCGGGATACCACGCCGTACAGGGTATCTTTTATACAAAAGATGCTGCGACCGCTACGAAGCTGCTCCAACAGCTCGACACCGAAGAAATTCGAACGATCCGCGGGGTGTTCGAAGATAGAAACACGGGCAGAGAGGGAGAAGTCACGCTCGAAGGTGTTCTCTTTCCAAGTATAATGATTGGGTGGTCAGGCTGGACCTTTACTGCCAATTCAGGAAGGTGTCCGGGAACGTAATGTGGAAGTTTTATAATAACTGCTGCTGCGACAATATAGCAACGATAGTCAGTACCGCATGTTCGACAACTCAATCAACCGAACGGATGCGCGATAGGACTTCCATAGTTCAAAGCCGCCGGTCCGACAGGGAGCGCTATCGCTTCACTATTGATCTAAATATAGAGTATATAGGCGAAATTTAGACGGGGGGGAAATATGACGCCGACAGACATAGACACGCGAGAAGGGCACGTATCAGACGTAGACGCGTGGCATGAGTTTAAACGCGAGGGGATGCAAACAGTGCGATTACACGCGCCGCCTACAGACGACGACTATAAAGAGCTTTATCAAGCGTACAGCGACTCAAGCGGGGACTATCAACACGGCAGCGGTAAGCGGTCGTTATTCTACTATTCCGACGCCTTATTTACTGCCGACGAATTAATAAAGGGATTTAGTACAGCGCTGGCTTACGGCGATAATGGTCGCTGGGATTACAACAAATTTGATAAATACGCGCTAGAGGCAATATTTGACGTATTCGGGCGCGCGAGCGCGATATATCAGCCAGCGAGGGTGTATAGTGTGGAAGTACTCGTACATCGGGACTTATCCGGCGTCGATATCGAGACGCTACGCGAAGTGGCGAAGGCTGCCGAAGCCGACGAGGTAACGCCGGGAGTGCTGCGCATCTTGTGGGATTAAAGGCAAGAAAATGACTCGAGCGGAGCGATGAAATAGCAGCGGGCGGGGTAAAATTATAAAAGCAATTCGAAAAACACGCGGGCGGTATTGCTCGAGCGACTTGTTTTTGATGAACTGAGGTACAAAAGTGAATAGCGAACAAACTGAGAGCGCAGCGCGTCCTTTAGACTTCTTAGAAGGCCTGTTGAACAAAACGCATTATCGTGACTACCAAACACGGCATTTATACCGGTACACTTTCTTCGTATGATCAAAATCTTAACCTCGTCGTAAATGACGTAAGCCTTCTCGACGACGCAGGCTCGATGGTCAGAACCCACAAACAACTTCTCCTGTTTGGCGGCTTTATTCACGTCGTGAGAGGGGCGTGATTTATGCGTAAAATACGCATGGGGCTCGTACATCATCAAATGGATGACAAGTGGTTTGTCTTCTGGGAACGTGATGCGCAATATTTCACCGCTCTGGGCGATCTTCGATTGCTATCCTAGCTGCGGGGGGAGAGGGGCACAAGAAATGGAACGATATGAAATTTCATCAGACTCCGCGAGCAGCGATTTAATCCCTCTCGCGTTGGCAGTCCACGCCGTATTAGGCGGTCTGTCCGTCACGATACGAAGTCAGAATCATCGCGGCGTTCAAATTGAAGACGGCAAAGTGAAAAGCCGGGACTATACGGGCCCTATACTCGAACAAGTTCTTGCCGACAACATCACGATAAGGACGCAACCGAAAGCGGGAGAGTACAAAAGCGTACCGGTTATAGTTACCCCTATACAGAACAGCAAAGGTTCGGCTATAGCCGCCATCGGCGTTGTCGATGTCACCGGAATATTCGACTTAGCGGATCTTATGAGCCAGCAATCGCAGATTATTAGCCAACTGCGTTATTGTCCCGTGCCGCTTAAGGGCAGCACATCGGTCATACATAGAAGCTATCAAAGCGCAAAAAACGACATAATCAACAAGGAGAATAAGCCATGAAAAAATCCATAGGAGCCCACTCCGTAGTCTATCCCGCCCCGGTATTTGTGGTGGGAACGTATGATGTAGAGGGAAAACCAAATGTTATGACCGCAGCATGGGGGGGAATTTGCTGTTCTGCACCGCCATGCGTCGCTGTTTCTTTGAGAGAAGCAACGTATACGTATAGAAACATTTTGGAGCGAAAAGCCTTCACCATAAGCATTCCCTCAGAAAAATACGTCAAAGAAGCTGATTACTTTGGCATAGCGTCGGGAAAACATGTGGACAAGTTTGCTGTCACAGGACTGACACCGGCCAAAAGCGAAGTGGTGGACGCACCGTACGTCAATGAGTTCCCATTTGTTTTAGAGTGTCAATTGCTTCGAAGCGTCGAAATCGGGGGGCATACGCAGTTCATTGGGGAAATTAAAGACATAAAAGTGGATGAAGACTTAATCAAAGATGGTACCCCTCTCATAGAAAAAATAATGCCCCTAATATTTGGCATAGATAACTTCTCTTACTATGGGGTTGGAAAATACGTGGCGAAGGCCTTTTCTATCGGAAAGGAAATTGTGGAAAAAAGAAAAGAGTAAGAAAGGAAGCGCTGAAGGCTTCCTATTCATTCACTGATAGGGCTGGATATCAATTGTGTCACTTGTTGTAGAGTGATACTGGTCGTTGCCGCCAAACTGCGCTTGATATGTATAGCTAATATCAGGCGTTCCGACTGTCACTTTAAAGGTGTACGTTCCGTCTCCGTTGTCCGTCATCGCATACGTGCCAGTACTAGGTGGCGTCATAGAATCTTTCATCTGGAGGGTGACCGTCTGACCACTCAGCGGGACGCTGTTCCCTACGGCGTCACGTCCGGTCAGCGTGGCGGTGAAGGTGACCTCCGTGTCGATATACGGGTTCGGTTTATCGACTGCCAGCGTAAGGGTGACCGACTTCGGTGGAGCGGTCGTGCTTATCACAAATTTCGGATTCGCCTGCAAATCGGCCATCGGATTCGTCCACGCCCCACGCTTCAGATGACGCAGTGGGAGTGGGTAGAAACGAAGCTGCGTATTCAAAAACCTCCGTCTTCACACGGCGGAGATCCGGAGTTCGAATCTCCGCGGGCCCATCGTTCTTTTTGCAATCGGGTAGGCTAGAGCCATCCGCAACCTGCGAAAAAGCAATGTCTTATCAATTCAATATAAATCAAACAGACAAATAAACGTCGTGGAGACAACCTATGCCGATGACACCTTTCGGGATCATGTCCCTGGTATCAAAATTCCAGGAATCGAGAATATTCCTAACAGCTGCTGAAATGGATGTCTTTACTCTGCTGGCAAAAAAACCGATGTCGGCCCAGGAAATAGCGGATAGATTAGAAGCTACTGTGCGGGGCGTCACCATATTGCTTGATGCTGTCGTGAGCATGGGTTTACTCGAAAAAAAGGAAGAGAAGTACCATTGTCCGGCCGAAGTAGCCTCCATAATGTCAAAGGAGTCACCGACTTCGATAATGCCCATAGTTATGTTAGCTACAGGAGGGTGGAAAAGGTGGTCGGATTTGACGGATATTGTACGTCGTGCAAATAGGATCAGAGGAACGGCTTTTGACTTCTACTCAAAAATGTGTTCAATAGTTTTAGGTGGAATAAACCACATAGCTGAGATTAAAAGATCTGCTATTGGTGTAAGGATTGGCAAAATAAAAAGTCAGCGTGAGACATCCGTCTCGTTATACAAGGAGAAATAATCATGGCAAGCCAGGTATATTTCGCCCGTCTCAAGGCAGGAAGTGACGGGAGCGCCATCGCTCGCGTCCAGCAGCTGTTCGACGCGGCACAATTCGATCATCTTGTTACGGCCGACGCGCCAACGGCGATCAAGCTTCACTTTGGCGAACGGGGGAACGACTCGTACGTACGCCCAACGTCCGTCAGGCAAGTTGTCGATAAAATAAAGGCATGTGGAGGCAAGCCGTTCATCACAGACGCGAACACGCTCTATACGGGCTCGCGACAGAATGCCATCGACCATATGAACACCGCAATAGCACACGGATTCGACTACGCGGTCGTGGGAGCGCCACTCATTATTGCTGACGGCCTTGCCGGCGAGTGGTTCGGAGAGACAGAGATCGGCAAAAAGCATTTTACGAGCGTAAAGATCGCGGGCGGCATCCTTTCAGCGCCGAGCATGATCGTTATGTCGCATTTCAAAGGGCACGGGCTGGCCGGGTTTGGCGGCGCTATAAAGAACCTCGGGATGGGGTGCGCGCCGAGCGCGGGGAAGATAGATCAGCATAAGGGGATGCTGCCGATTGTAGACGAGGCCGGTTGCGTTGCGTGTGGCGTGTGCGTTGAAGTCTGCCCACGTGGTGCCATATCGCTTGAAGATGGCGTGTCACACATTAACCGCGACCTGTGTGCGGGATGTGGCGATTGCATGATGCAATGTACCACGTCGTCCATTAGCTTTGACTTGGAAAAATACGAGCGCACCTTTATCGAGATGCTCACGGAGTATGCGTTTGGCGCAACAACCGGCAAGCGTGCCATCGGCTACTTTAACTTCCTCTTGCAGATCACCCCCGACTGTGACTGCGTTCCCTGGAGTGACGCGCCGATCGTGCCAGATATTGGCATCTTGGCGTCTACGGATCCCGTGGCAATTGACGCGGCGAGCCTTGACCTTGTCAATCAGCAACAGGGCTTGCCGGGCACCCGTCTTACGAGCAATCTAGCGCCCGGGGAGGACAAGTTCAAAGGCGTCTGGGGTGAAACCGATGGGCCGCTCCAGCTCGCATATGGAGAGGAGATTGGACTCGGTACGCGATCATACGAGCTAATTGAGCTGTAACGCATAACGGCACGATCAGGTTTGAGAGCGAGGACGGCTAGAAAACGACGTTTACCGTGACGCTCCCGCAGACGGCTGATTGATCTTTTTAACTCTGCTTGAAAGTCACGCCCCCCCTTATTGCGTGTAGATGTTATAGACGTGCTCAGGAAGCGGGTGCTTGTAGTGCTTCCAATCGATTCCGCTCACGCCATGCGTCATAATATATGCACGGTTTGATTGATTCCACAGAATAATATCACCGTGTTGTTCTGTGAACTTTCTAAGATCGCCAAGAACAAAATAAGTTGGCATACGTGAAAGCGGAATCTGCTGCGTAACCCAAACATCGCGAACCTTCTACATGAGATCAAGTACATCGAAAAAATGGGATCCGGGATCCCGAAGATGCAGCGACTTATAGCTGAGGCTGGCCTACAACCTGTCGAATTCACGTTCGATACCTTCTTTTCCGTCGTATTCAGAAGACCGATGCCCGAGAGAGTGCAAGCAACGATCGATGATGCCCTGATTAGCGTGAACTTCACTCGCATCCTCATGCGTGGAGGGGTTGAGGGCGTACGTGAGGGTGTAAGTGAGGGTGTAAGTGAGGGCGTAAAGGCACGTCTCGTTGGCGAACTCTTCTACTTTTTGCAAAATGGCTCTGCAACTCGGCAAATGCTCCAAAGGCTCCACAACGTATCGGCTGCCACCGTTGAGCGAGATATATCCTTCTTGCGGCGGCTTGGCCTCGTCACTTTTGAGGGGGCGCCGAAGAAGGGCCGATACGTTCTGACTGAAAACGGCAGATCGGAGTTACAAAGGACAACGGTGCCGATAAGAAGCGACGAACTGGTGAAACTAGTCGTTAAGGAAAGGGCAGAGGTGTCATCAAGCCGCACGCGCGACGAAATAGAGAGGATAGTAGGGCTTGAATTAGAACACATACCCCACGGTGCCCGCAGATCTTCGCAGAACATGCTGCGGATGCTCTACAACATGTTGATGAGGCACAGTCTAGCCCTCCAGGGGGGCCCCCAAACAAAGGAAGAAGTGTTAAGAGAGGCGATCAACGCTGTTCGAGAGGAGGATCCAGATTTTACGCCAGAGTACGATAAAGACTTCTTTAAGTGCTAAATGTCAAACCTTATGAAGCACTTCAGAATGCAGCAATCTAGGGTGACAGCTTTGTGCTATCTGCAGACCGCTCTGTCAATTTCAATCCCTACGGATTATCCTCACAGGCGATTCCGTCGTGATCTCGATCAAGGTCGAATACGTCTCGTCCGGTCAGTAGTATGTTCGTTGCTCTCATCTTGTGTGACCAATTTATCCCACTAGCTCGATATTTTTACAGCCGCGACTTGGAAGGAGTTTCGAGACGCCGGCGCTCACACGCGAAAGAAAAACCAGTCCGGGAGAATCCCTCGTGGCATGCAGGTCGCGAACCCGACAAACATGCCTCCGCGGAACCTGCTCATCATCGTTTCATCGGCAGTAAGCACAATTTTGGGGCTGTCGGCTACATCCAGCGTTGGCACGTTCGTCATAGATCAATACTACCTGACTCAAAATACGCTGCGAACAGCGTTTGTGACAGCGGCCTTGACGGGGCTCAGCACGAAGCCCATCTGCTTTTTTGCGATAGTTCGCCTCACATAGGACGCTCGTACGTAGAAACTCACGTATGCTCTTAAAAACCACCGGTGCAGGTCAGCTGTCGAAAGAGCGCTCGTGCGGACTACTGGTTTTGTGAGGGTGAATTTGCTCCAGTCGTCTATAACAATTTCAAGGTCGTAGTCGTCGATATTGTCGTAAAGCTCGGTTCCTGGATACGGCGTCGTAACGGAAAACATTGCGAAGTCTGGATTGATCTGTTTGGCGAGGTTGATCGTGTCGGCGACCTTCCCTGGATCGTCTCCGGGCAAACCGATCATGAATGACGCCGTGGTCGGATAATCGTAGGTTTTGAGCACGTCAAAGGCGTTGATGACCTGATCGGTCGTAAACCCTTTCTTGATGAGCTTTAGCGTGTTGTTCGAAGCAGACTCAACGCCAAAAAAGAGCCCGTTGCAGCCGACTTCGCGCAGTCTTTGGAGCAAATCCTCGTCAATGGAGTCCACGCGTCCAGTGCATGACCAATCAAATTTAAGGCGGTGCTCTTCCACTAGATCTGCAAATTCGAACGCGCGCTCCTTGTTGAGAATGAAATTGTCATCAAGCATCGTGACGTTTTCATAGCCTTTTGCTACGAGCTGAGCCACCTCCCCAAAGACGTTGTACGCGCTCCGCGACCGAAACGTCTTGTGGTACAGGTTTGAGGAGGCGCAGAAAATACACCTGAACGGACATCCTCTACTCGATATCACTCCAGTGGTCTTAGGTGGTGAGTACTTTTCCATAGGCAGCAGATCTCTCGCAGGAACGGGGATATCGTCCAAATCCGCTATCAGTTTCCTATCGGGATTCCTGATGACGGTACCTGCATCTCTATACGTGGCGCCGTCAAAGTCACACGTGCCGCCTGATTCGACAGAGTCTGCGATGTCCAGCATCGTGTGTTCCCCTTCGCCTCGGACGACGGCGTCGGCAGCCGATCTCTCGAGACAGTCGCGATCCAAAAAAGTTGCCTGTGGGCCACCGAGAACTACCTTCGTGGGGTTGTTCGATTGTTTAATGCGGTTCGCGAGCGCAAGGGCTGAGCTGTAAGTTGGTGCCGTCGTTGTTATGGCGGCAAGGTCCGCATTTTTTGCCCGCTGAGCAATTTGTTCGTTGTTTAATTGCTCAACTTCGGCGTCGATAATCGTGACGCGGTGTCCGTGCTCTCGCAAGAATGCCGCGATATACGCGAGACCGAGAGGCGGCGTGCATATGTTCAGCTTTCTCACGTCTCCAGCGCCGAATGCGGGTTGGATTAGTGCGACATCTATCCCCATTTTAGTCAACCTCCATCCTAGAAAATGTATAGGCACCTAGGAAAAGGAATAGCAGTGCGAAAGCGACAATGACGGTTAAATCAAGCCATGGCGGAAGGTAGAATACACCGGTAAGGAGCCCCCGTACCCCGTCAACGCCATACGTAAGCGGATTGATGAATTGTAGCTGATACAAGACAGGAATACCTTTAATCACGGTAATTGGCAGTAAGGCACCAGACAGGAAAAACATCGGAAACTCTAGCATCCGTATAATAGTCGTAAATCCCTCGGTGTTCTCGATCATGGCGCCAAGCGTCAAGCCGAAACCAACGAAGGCAAAGAAGGTTATAATCGCGAAACCCATCGCCAGGAGGAAACCAGGAACGCTGATTATCCTGAAACCAAACCACGTGCCGATGATGAGAGCAATTCCTAGCGTGGCAAGCGCCTGAATGATCGCGATCGTCAGTGCTCCTAAGCTCCTGCCTATCATAAGCGACGTGCGCCGCACAGGAGCGACCATCACTTCTTTCAGGAAACCGAACTCCTTGTCCCAGAGGACGGTGACACCACTATTCGTGCCCCCGAATAGCAAGCCCATACAGACAATTCCTGGAACGATGAACGCGAAGAAGGGTAATCCCCCGGTTATTATACTCTGGCCCGCTCCACTTGAAAAGATCTGGCTCAATGGAATACCCAAAAAAAGAAGCCAGATTAACGGCGAGGCGAATGTCGCGAGAATCCGCGAGTGCATCCCTGAGAATCGTATCAATTCCCGCAACCACATGCTGTAAATTGGCTCGCCCTCAAATAGGGGTCTGTGAGCTACTTTCTGCGTTTCCGTTTTAGTTACTTCCTGCGCTTCCATTTTACCTTGCCACCCCCGCGTTTCGTTCCGATCTCACTCCGTCACGCTCCACCTTCAGCCTCTCGTATCGTCCTGCCGGTGAAGTGCAAAAAGACGTCCTCGAGGCTCGGTTCATGCTCATCTATGGACGTAATGACAAACCCGTGCGTATCTGCAAAATCTATAAGGTCAGCGACCCGTCCCTCGCCGCGTTCCGCATTCAACAATATCGAATTGCTGTATTCCTCAACACGCTTTATCCAGTAGAGCTCTTGTACCTTCTCCATGAACGTGGCCCTGCTTGCCCCTCCGTCAGCGATTTGAAGTGAGATTAAGTCCGAACCCACAGCCTCCTTCAGCTTCTGAGGCGTGTCCAGCGCTATTACCCTCGCCTTGTCGATGATAGCCACGCGATCACAGAGGTAGTTCGCCTCCTCTATGAAATGCGTAGTGAGCGAAACGGTTACTCCCTCGATCTCCCTCGCCCTCTTTATCTGGTTCCACAAGTCCATCCTCGCCTTTATATCAAATCCTATGGTGGGCTCGTCGAGGAACACGACATCAGGATGAGTCATGAAGCCTCTTGCCACCTCAAATCGACGACGAACGCCTTCGGGCAAATTGTGAAGCCTGATGTTCTCTTTTCCTTTCAGCTCAAGCAAATCAAGGGCCCCCTCTATCTTGCTCTCCCTATCCTCCTTGCTCATTTCGTACATTCGTGCGTGAAAATCAAGATTCTGTCTGCCCGTTAGATACTCATCGCTGGATCGGTCTTGGAACACAATTCCGATATGCCTTCTGACTTCGTCACTTTCTTTGACCACGTCGTACCCACAGATCTCGGCGGAACCAGAAGTCGGATGCAGCAGTGTTGTCAGCATCTTTATGGCCGTTGATTTTCCCGCTCCGTTTGGACCGAGGAACCCGAATATTTCACCTCTCTTGACGGTGAAGTTGATGTGGTCAACCGCAACAAAGTCGCCGAACTTCTTCGTAAGCTCGTGTACCTCTATTACGTCTTCCGTCATTCATCGTGCTCCTCGACAGTCTTCTTCGCGTAATGCAACAGAACGTTATTCAAGTCTGGCGTGCTTGATTTTATAGAGGAGATGCTAAATCCGTGTGTTTTGGCCAGTCTCACGATCTCGGGTATCCCTATGCTCTTGTCCGTAAGGCTCAGCACTATTGTGCCTTCGGCACTTTGAACGCTTTTTGCCCAGGTCATCTCCCGCAGCAGTTCTGCGAACTTTTCCTGCGAGTCCTTTGATAACTTAGGAGTTATCAGATCCTCACCGACTAGCACTTCAGCGAACGTTTCGTGAGATCCCTTTGATACCTTAAGCGTTATCAGATTCTCACCGATTGAGGCTTTTAGGGCCTCAGGGGTATTTGACGCTATTATCTTACCCTCGTGCAAAATTGCTATTCTGTTGCAGAGATAATCGGCTTCCTCAAGATATGACGTAGCCAAAAGAACAGTTGCCCCCATCTCTTTGTTCACTCGTCGGAGGTAATCCCAGAGGTATCGTCGCGTCTGCACGTCCAGCCCTATCGTCGGCTCGTCCAGGAGGAGGACCTTAGGAGAGGTCAGCATTCCTCTCGCTATCTCAAGCCTTCGCAGCATCCCCCCGGAATAATCCTTTACTTTCCCATTCGAATGCTGTTCCAGTCCAACAGTCGTTAAGACCTCAGCCACCCTCTGCTCCCGCTCTTGCTTTGAGAGACTGTACATGCGTGCCGCAAAATCCAGGTTCTGCTTGCCAGTAAGGTAGATGTCAACGGCCTCTTCCTCGAATACGAACCCGATAGAACGCCGCACGCCATCCTTCTCCTTCATGATGTCATAGCCGCACACGGTAGCGCTGCCGGAATCAGGATTTAGAAGAGATGACACCATTAACATCGTTGTCGTCTTCCCGGCTCCGTTTAAGCCGACAAGCCCGAAGATTTCGCCCTCAAACACCTCGAAGTTGATGGCATCCACTGCCGTAACCTTGCCGAACGCTTTGCTTAGGTTACTTACAACGAGGATTGGCTTCCTGTCGTGGTCGAGCGTGACGCTGGGGGGGGCGCTCAGGTCATTGGCGGCTTTCGGCTCCTCAACGCTATTAGTGAGGTTCTCTGTGGTGAGGATAGACATAGCTCACGTCACTACTCTTGGTCGCGTGTTTGTCGCGAAGACGGTTCGCAGCGCGTCTAGGGCTTTGTCGATGACTTCTCTATTGTCAGCATCCGCACCGCTTAGTTTGTCTGCCAGATATGACAGAGTCCCTTGGGTAGAGGCCTCCAAAATTGCCATTCCATGGTCTGTGACGGTTAGCTGCACACGCCGCCTATCAGCGGGATGGTCGCTCCGTGCCATCAGACCGCGCACGATCAGATTGTCCACAAGCCGAGACGTGGAAGGGGGGGTCAGCCCCATGTGATGTGCCACCTGCCAGAGTGAAGAGCCTTCATTGCGGTTCACAAAGGCCAATGCGCGGAACTGAGGGACGGTCAAGTCTAGTGACCGTCGACTACGCATCTCAGATCGTATATCTTGCATAATAAGTGGAACTACTTCGAGCAGCTTACGGGCGGATTCTTCTAGATCGACAGCCATACTAATTGCATCTCCTAATAATTAGCTTTTCTATTAGTTTTATCTACTATTAATTACAATTCTACTATTTAATCATTGTGCGAGGGGATTTCGATTACCCATAGACGGTCGAAATGCCTGGTTAAGTGCATTGAATATCTGGCAAAGATCGAAAAGCCGGAAGATATGGTCAATGCGGTCGATCGAATCGTTGAGGAGCTTAACAGCTTAAGCCTTCTACGCTGAATGATACTCCCTGAATCAGAGCGCTTAAAGGCACCGATTGTATCTGCGCGAGCTTGAGAGTAGGGGTGTTCAGTATGTGCGTTCCTAGTCAGCGGATGACGATTCTGAGCTCTCCACGTCCTTCTTTTTTCGAGCAATAACCCCAAGGTGAGAGTGGCAACATAAGCGGCATGCGCCGAATACGATAAAAAGATAGGAAATATCATTATCATTATCACGTAAGGCTAGACGAAGAGATCTGGTTACTGGTTAGAGAATCAGAGGTAGAAAAATGACCACTGAAAGCACGATTTCGCGTGGTATTCTGGAAGAGAACGCATCGCAATTTCGATTTCGCTCAAGTAAGCGCAATGGCCTTCGCAATTCTTTGAGTATGACCGCGTGTTTCTTTTATCCGTTCCTTAGGTCATAGTTCATTATTTCTTTTTTTCGATGAGCGCATCCTTGAAATCGCAGACCACAAAAACGACTATGCCGATATGGCCGCCGAAAAACTTTTGAGGAAGTGCTCGACCAGTTGGGATGCTTACCGCTACCTGCTGGACCGCGTTCACGATGTCTGGCTTCCTGACAGCGCACGGCAGCAGGTCCGACAAATTATCAAAAAGATACACGTGCAGATAAACCAGCAGCGCGAATACGGCTGGACGTATGAACCGTCATGAGTGTGCAAAATAAGAGGCTCTCGAGGCGTAACGTGGGCATGAATATCCCAGAGTAACCAGGCTAAAAGGCAGCGAAACAAGGGCATTAGTCTCACTCTACGCGTCGGTTAGGTTATTGGCGCCTTATTAGCTTGTTATTGTTGCATGACATATTGCACACGGTGCGAGCGATACGTTAAGTGCGAGTTACGCGGCGATCTGGATAAGCTGCCTTATTATTGCGACTTATACCGGCGGCCACGAAACCTTGAAGCACACGACCTAATCTTCATGGGGACTTAGCGATAAGCGACGCTTTTATGAAATAACGCATGGATTACCGTTCTTTTCGGCGACAGAAAAAACCGATCATGCTAAAAGTCGAGCCTGTCCAGGTTAAAAGTACGAGGAGGAAGTAAAAATGATTGAGAAGGGATTAATCATAACGGGCAGCGATGCAGAATTGTTGAGCGATGCACTTGCAGAAGTAAAAACAAAAGCCTATGAAGAATCCGAGCTCAATTAGATGATGCTCAGGCACTCGATGCGCTCGTGTCATCCTTCAGGAGTGCTGAGAATGATGGTCAGGAAAAACGTTACTCGTATTTTAGCCCCTTACGTAAGCGCCTTGTGTTAGGTACGATTATCGATAGACAAGTAGGCGCGGACGGTCACAAGGCCTGACCGCAGCCCCGGTTATTTGTTCGCCGGGTATGCATATATTACCGGATCAAGGGGATCTGGTTCAAAATATTTAATGGTGACAGAAACGAGGCCGAAGAGCGTAAAGTCTGGGTCCTCAAAATAACTTCGAATCTCCTGTGCGACGGGCCACGGAGTATGAGCCAATACTTCTTGCACCGAGGGCGAAGCTTGTGACGATGACGCGACCATCTTTAATAATTCGAGCCAGACGCATATGACTACCGCAATTCGTGTAGAATGTCTAACCGGGTAGTACGGTTGCTTGCCGTTCCACTTGCCCCTCTTTTTTGTACTCTCCGTACAATAGTGCAGCCAAGATCCCGTTCCAAAATAGTGAGCCAATAACCATGCCTGCAATCATTGCACTAGCTGAAGAAGTGTTGTAATAATATGAGCTATATGAGTTTACGTAACCAATGAGCATGAGAGCCATCACAACCATACTGAAAACGTCAACGCCAACGGCGATTAAACCCGCTATAGGCCCCCATCTTATCGGCGTTGAACTTGGCTTTTGGGTATAGTGCAAATATATTCCAACAATGGTGATTGCGTAGAGCGTAAGCACTACAAAAACAAATACCACAGATATTTGTGCAACACTTTGCAATATTGAATTGCTACTATCCAAGCCTTCCATGTTGCTCGGAAGGCCTAAAATTGTTACAATAGTACGTATCGCTAGCCAAATTATCAAACCGATTGTCACCCCACTCATTTTCCTTTTCATGGGAGTGCTCGACCTGTAAGCAACAACCGGTTCTTGTTTAAAGTCGCCGCTCACACCGCTCAAGTCGGCACTACAACTCGCGCAAAATTGCCCATCTAAAGAGACCCTTCTATTGCAATTTTTACAGAACTTTAGTTTAGGTATAGGCGAAATCGGAGAAAGCGAGGGAATAGAAGCTTGAGGTGTATTACCGGCTTCTTGGGTTGTTGTTGGTACGACAGAGACTGGCGTTCCACATTTGGTGCAGAACTTATTTGCAGGATGCATATTCGCCCCACAAACTCTACAAAAATTAGCTACCATGTTCCACCCTTGACAGATCTTTCAACGTTTACAAATTAATCACGAATAAAGGGGCGAGAGGTGGCTTAAAAGTTCCTATTTTCATACCTTATCGTGGTGTTATGCTGGGCTGCAAAAGGGAGTTTTCACGGCCTTTAAACGAAAAATTTACTCTGCAGAGGGGTTAATTAGGTCGACATCTTGCCATTGTCATATGAACGGTAACGGGAAAAAATAACAATTGACTTGTTATAGCTTCAGCTTCGGTAAGACCTCGCGTCGTAATGCATTGCGCTCCTGTCGCCCGCACAAAGCGTGCGCCCAGATAACGAAGTCGCACGCTAGGATCTTGTTAACGGCGTATCAGCTCACTCACAGTGACCAGATAAAGACGTAAGTAGCTGAGTTATCCTCGGTAGGCAGCATCATTCGAAATTCCACCGGATATGCTGTGGTCCCTGCACGAGAGGCTATATGCCAAACAGAGTACATATCGTTACTGTTGGCCCCTGCCGAGAGAGGGATCATGTTGCTAAAACTGCTGTAGTTATCAGACCAGACGAATCCGTCCTGGGGGTTGCTCGACGGGCTGAAGTACTGCGCAGGTTTATTCATTTCGACCGTGGCGTTATAGGAGGTGTTATTCCACAACTCCCCGTCTACGTAGCCGGGTGGGTTCGTTTTATAGCTGACCAAAGTGGCGGTAACCCCTCCTTGGCTCAGCGTGTCGTCTACCGCCCCCCTCTTGATGACCGCATTCGCAGGTAGTGGCTTCAGCGTGGGGATCGGAGTGACGCTTAGCGTAGGCGAACTCACGTACCGTGATGGAGCTGCAGATGCTTTTGTTGGTGATACACTAGGTGAGCTATTATTTGACATCGCCATGGCTGTTGCCCCTACGATCAATAGCACGGCCAAAATCGCTACCGCTGCTATCACATACTCCTTTTTGAACTTCCGCGGTGGTGGGCTCGAAGGCTCTGAGACTGGAGCGTACGGAGGGGGGGTGTATGAAACGGGGGCAGCACTTGGAGGCGGGCTTACGGTTTCAGCTGGTGGGGGCTCAATAAAGCGATTCCCA
>Ga0209585_10000476_pt1 | contig 15491 bp, 9 predicted proteins | sample NGEPerone_FD_185491 | JGI IMG/M metagenome (GOLD analysis project Ga0209585, IMG submission 185491) | Arctic peat soil microbial communities from the Barrow Environmental Observatory site, Barrow, Alaska, USA - NGEE Permafrost154B-one... | ecosystem: Environmental > Terrestrial > Soil > Wetlands... | reverse complement strand
GTCAAAGGGCTTCACCTGTTGATAAGGATGCTCGGTATCTTTTACAAAAAAATGTTTATCATCCTGCCCGAAATGATACACCTTGCTTTGTATAGGATAGGTTTCCAAATCTTCCTGGCTCAGCATATTACGGTTTGGTAATTCCCATGGATCCATATTGGCAGTGGGATAATCCTTAATATGCTTTACATCACGGCCTCTTTCCAGCAGCAATGTTTTCAATCCTTTTTCAGTAAGCTCTTTGGCTGCCCAGCCACCAGAAATGCCCGAGCCAACTACAATCGCATCGTACATATTTAATTCATTTGCTTTGAAGGAATAATTTTTATTTACCAGTATAATAAAAATGTTTTGGCCAATGCTTTCTCACCTTTTTTATAGGGAATGCACGCTTTATAATCTCCAGGCACTTTTACGTAGTTCAATGCTTTGGTCATTCCTTCCTGCGAAGTAAAATGCCCTATCAGCGCCAGTTTCTTTATTATCCCGAACCATGCTTTATCCGCATCCTCTTTAAAAGCCGCTTCATCAATTTTATTTATTGCATTGAGTTTCTCTTCCCCGGATAGAGATGAAAATTTTCCTGCCGGTTGATCGTTCAATTGTTGCAAACCCTTTTTTATTAGTTGCTGATCGTTGGGGTTCATGCAATTTTTTACAACAAGATCAATGAAATAAGGAACCTGTGTTTCCAATGCGCCGGGCGTAGCAGTTTTGGGTAACATGGTATCGGTTAACTGCTCCATTAAATGAAATTCATTATCTGAAAAAAAACCGGCCCGTAAAATTTTGTCTTTGGCTTTGCAGGAAGAAACGAATTCACCGAGTACGGCCGGGAAACTGCTATAGAGCGCAACAACACCCATTCCCTTAAGAAGATTACGACGGTTCATATCAAGATTAATTTCTTGAATTAAAGTTAACAATTAAATAGAAGTAAAAAAGAATTTCTATGAAAGGTATTGTAAAATGAAAGGCATCTTGAAACAATAAGGACGTCTTGTGTAACAAGAGAGATATTTTGCATAACAAGAATGACGTCTTGCGTAACAAGAGAGACATCTTGCATAACAAGAGAGAGGTCTTGTGTAACAAGAGGGATGTCTTGTGCTACAAGAGAGATGTCTTGAGTAACACTGAAGCTATCCTGTTACCTTGCAGATACATGCCTTGAAATTAATCCCATCTTCTATTCAACCGGGTTCCTTGGATCAAATGAATAATTCAATTTATATTCCTTTGGAGGTTGTGCACCCAACAGGTTCCTTACAAAATAATCCCAGCGGCGCCGCATCATGTAAAATGAATAAGGGCCATAGCCATGGTGGCTGTTGGGAAAAATCACCAGGTCATAATCTTTATTGGCTTTTTCCAGGGCTTCTACTACCAGCATCGTGTTGGAAGGTGGCACATTATCATCCATCAGTCCATGAGCCAGCATCAGTTTGCCTTTCAGGTTCTTTGCATATACCTCATTGGCCTGCGGTTCATAATTGGATACTCCATTTGCTCCTGTTGTAAGCAGGCCGATATAACGTTCGCCCCAGTCATCTTCATAGTTACGGTTATCATGATTACCCGATTCTGATATGCCTACTTTAAAGAAATCCGGATAACGGAACATGGCGGTTGCTGTTGCAAAACCACCGCCAGAATGGCCCCAGATACCAATGCGGCTGGTATCCATATAATTGTATTGTTGAGCCAGTTGCCTGATGCCGGCCACCTGGTCGGGCAGCGTGTTTTCGGCCATGTTGCCATAGCTCATATCATGAAAGCTTTTGGAGCGTAATGGGTTACTGGTACCTTCAATTAATACTACTACAAATCCCAGTTCAGCCAGCGCCTGGTGATCGCCCCGTGAAGCTACGAACGACCAGCTTCCTACACTCCCACCCTGCGGGCCGGGATAGATATAATCAATTACAGGATATTTTTTATTGGGATCAAGATGTGTAGGTGTAAACATCAATCCATAAAGATCAGTATGCCCATCATGCGCTTTCACTGTAATAGGTTTCGGTGCTTGCCAGCCTGTAGCTTTCAACCTGGAGACATCTGTTTTTTCTAATGTTGAAATAAGCTTTCCATTCATATTGCGTAAAACCATTACAGCCGGAACATCGGGCTGTGAATAGCTATCTATAAAATACTTTTCTGAAGGTGATAAAGTAATAGAATGGTTTCCTGTTTCGGGCGTAAGTAAGGTTAGATGTTTCCCATCGAAACCGATCTTATAAAAATGAGTGAAATAAGGATTGCCCGGCTCTTTGCCATCTGCAAGGAAATATAATTCACGGTTCTTTTCATCTACTTTGAGTAATTGGGTAACTACAAAATCACCTTCGGTTACCTGGTTCTTCAGTTTGCCGGTAGTAGCATCATACAAATACAAATGACCCCGGTTATCCCTTTCAGAATACCAGATGATCTCATTTGTTTTTGGCAAGTAACGCCAGTTAATGGCTCCCTGTCCTGATTCATATTGGGTAGGAACTACTTCTTCAAAAACTTCGCGAACAGCACCAGTAGCAGCATCGGCTATACGAAATTTTTCCTGCTTATGATCGCGTGAAGTAGAAACAAAAGCCAGTTGTGTGTCATTGGGATTCCAGTCTACATCATCAAAAGTACCGCTGCTGGAAATGTCATCGCTCAGGGTGCCGCGATGCGGATCGGGCGCTATCTGCAACCTTATCACTTTTGGCGTATCGACGTTAATGATTACACGCTGAATGGTAATGATATTGGTATCACCCGGTAAAGGATATTTCCATGCTTTGAGTTTTGGATGCCCCACATTGGTAGTAACAAGATACATATCACCTGCCTTACGTTCATCCTGTTGAAAAGTGGCGATCTTCCTTGAATCGGGCGACCAGCGCAGAATGGCCGCATCACTACTTTTCCATCCGGCATTATCGGTAGCATAGCCAAAATATTTTACACCATCTGTAGTAAGTTGTGTTTGCTTTCCGGTAGCAACATCTCTTACCCACAAATTATAATCTTTAATGAATGCCGCTTTTTTACCATCGGGCGAGAGCACCTCATTTCTATCGGAACGCTGGTTTGATTCTCCTGCGCCGGGAACATTCTGCGTACATTGATAATTCAGAAGGTCGCATTTCCATTGCCTTCCGTTGGCCGGGAAGAAGATGGTTCTTTCATCTTCCGAAAAGCTGAAGGTTTCAAAAGGCAACTTATTGGGTTCATAGCTTTTGCCTGTTGCTGCAGAAAGTGCAGCCGCCAGTTTTTGCTGATCGAATGCAACAGAGCGGGTGCCTGTGGCCGGGTTCACCAAAATAAATTCGCTGCCCTTTGGATTAAGATCACGGTACCAGAACCTATCGCCTGTAAGCCAATGCGGTTGTACACTGCCATGGTCAATATATTGCTGGGTATTGTAAAACAGAAGGCTTTCTCCATGTGCATAATCTTTTGCAGTTAAAGAATCTGTATGCTGTGCATTTGCATGTAACGTAAGCGCAAAAGGAATTAACGCAAATAAAAATCTTTTCATATTGATGTTTCAGATTGGAAGAATAATATGGCTACCGTATGGTAATAATAAATGCAAATTAAGGCCTTTTCAATAAATATATAATAACCCGGCAGGGTTTTCAAAATAAGAAATATAAATCCATTCGCCCCGAAAGTAACGGAAGTATAAATTAGTTCTATTGGCTTAAAAACCGATGGGAAAACAATTGTGTTGTTGCCTGGAGAGAAATGTATTAAATTTAAAAGTGAAATACCGATGGCGGAAAAATGAGGGAGTTTTAAAAAATAATTTCCCATCCATCAACCAAAGGAGAAAAAATATCAGATGATTTTCATTTGAGCCGCTATTCGTATTAAGGAGGCTGTATTTTTTGCTTCAAATTTTGCCAATAAATTTTTACGATGCGTATCAACTGTGGTGCTGCTTATAAAAAGTTTTTGGGCAATCACATTATTTGTCATCCCTTCTGCAATAAGTTCCAAAACTTCTTTTTCCCTGCGGGTAATTACCGGTAAGTTGGTTTGAGTATCCGGTTTTCGTAAGGTCAATGCTGCATCAAAACTTAAATATTGTTTTCCATTAACCACCGTATGTATTGCCTCCATTATTTCCTGTTGCGTTGCATTTTTTAATACATATCCGGAAGCGCCATTACTTATCATTTTCTCAATAAAACTTTGCTGATTAAATGTACTTAGTCCTAAAATTTGAATGGCAGGATACCTCGCTTTTACTTCAAAGCATAGATCAATACCACTTTTATCGGGCAGGTTAATATCCATTAATATCACATCTGGTTTTTGATTTTGTAAAAATGCCATGCAGGATGCTGCATTCATGGCATGCCCCATCCATTCAATATTTTTTTCGTTTTGCAATAATGAATGAATGCCTTCTATCACCATATAGTGATCATCCACAATAAATAATTTAATAGCCATTTATTTCCAATTAAGCTAACACAGTTTTATATTAATCTCTTAAATATTCAATTCAATGTGAACAGAAGTTCCTTTTCCTTTTTCTGATTGAACATCCAAAGTACCCTTTAAAAATTCAACCCGGTTTTGAATATTACTCCAACCCATTCCCTTTGATGGGTTTAGGATAGCTGTATCAAAACCTTTACCATCATCTTCGACAGTTACAGATAAACGGCCATCAGTTTTTGCTACCTGTACAATTGCAGCTTTCGCCGCAGCATGTTTCATGGTATTGTTGATCAACTCCTGCACGATGCGGTAAATTGTTATTGATGTTGTTTGTTCTATCATTTCATTTTCAAGCCCTATTGATTGATAGGAAACCTGCAATGCACCAGATTTATTAATATCGTTGCAAAAATCTTTCAACGCCGTATCCAGGCCAAACTTAACCAAAGATTCAGGCATCATATTATGTGCCACCCGGCGCATTTCTTTAATAGAACTGTCCAGCATATCCATGCTGCGTTCAAATGCCTGTGCGTTATCAGGCGTCATGATAAGATTTCCTTTCATAGTATTTAATGAGTATTTTATGCCTGAAAGCATACCTCCCAATCCATCATGGAGGTCTTTTGCCAGGCGGATTCGTTCCTGTTCTTCTCCTTTGAGCACAGCCTCTGTGGCAGTGAGTTGTTGTTGAGTTTCTAATTCGCTGATGCGTTGCTGCTGGAGTTTTTGTTTTTGTTTATAAGTGCGGTAAGACAGTAATGAGATAATTAGCAATGTAAGGGCTCCGGCAAATAAAACATAATTGAGCGTACTTTTTTGTTTAATTGAAAGTTGCTGTACTATGTTTTCTGTTTCCAATTGTTGTATCAGGGATTTGCTTTTTTTCCGTTTCGTATTTTTTTCAAGTTCAGTTATATTCTTCCTGGATTCTATATTAATTACCGAATCTCTCAGTTCTTTATATTTTTTTAAATATTCATAAGCTTGCTTATATTTTCCGGTTAAAGCATAAATCTCAGAGAGGGAATTATACCCGTCATCAAGTATAGCAAAATAATTGATGGCTTTTGCTTCTTCAACCCCTGCTAATAAATATTTTTCCGCATCTGTGTACTTTTTTTGGAGAATAGCAATTGCACCCATTTGGGTTTGTGATTCTGCCTTACCGTAACTGTAATTATATTTTTTTGATATTTCAAAACATTTTTGAAAATAATAAAATGACGAATCCAGTTGGTTCATTTTCCTGAAAACCTGTGCTGATACCAGGTAATAACTGAATATTATATCAACGCTGTTAATGTTGGACGATTTATCAAAATACAAACCTGAACTATCTATGTACAATTTCGCAGTTTTACCATCCTCCTGACCATTATAATAATGTGCCAGGATAAAATAAGCTAAAAATTTATTCAGCTTTGAATCGCTGGTTTTAGCTGACGCCAGCGCCTTAAATGCATATTCCTTCTGTTTCGCAAATTCATTAATATCTCCAAAAAGTGATGAAAGATTACAATAGCGAATTGTTAATTCATCCACTAAGCCAAGCTGTTCAAATAGGGAAATACTCTTTAAATAATATTGCACAGATTTCTGCAAATCATTTTGTGCTTTTAATCCACTGCCTATGTCGCCATAAGCACTTGCTTCAAATCTTTTTGCTTTTGGATGATTTGATCGTTGATAAAAAGCAATAGCAGAATCAAGACTTGTTTTTGATGCTGTATAATCAGCAGCGGTGGTAAATAAAATAGATTGATTATGATAAATACGCCCGAGTTGATAATATAGTTTCTTTTCTTTTGCAAACTTTATTGCCTCCCTGTAAGCCTGGTAGGCCCGGGCAGTATCTACAAGTTCATAATCAATAGCCAGCCGCATCATACTTGTAGCCCGGTTACTATCTGCCATTGGCTTTTGTAATTCTATTGTGATACTATCAACAAGATGTTGTTGTGCATCTGCTGAGTTTAACAATAAGGAGAAAAGAAAGGCAATTGTTATTTTCATCATACAGTAAAATAAATAATTGGTTCCATTCTACAAATAAAAGAAAAAGCCAACTCAAAGATTCTCCCTTTTTTCCATGATTTTTTTAATTCTGAAAATCCTGTTTTTAGGGGATGGTCATCCTTTATGCAACCTGCTATTTTTACTTTTTAAATACAAATCATGAGAGCAATTATTATTTTTCTGATATTACTCACCAACCTTAGTGTTTTTGCACAATGGAGTACCAATCCTGCAGTAAATAATGCAGTATGTAATTATACCGGCAATCAAACGAATGTGCAGGTAGTAAGCGATGGAGCCGGTGGTGCCATATTCACCTGGGTTGATACCAGGAATGGCGGAACACAGGATATTTATGCACAACGTATTAATGCTACCGGCTCTTTGCAATGGAATGTTGACGGGGTAGCTATTTGCAATGCGGTATCCGACCAATATTCTCCAAGGTTGGTCTCTGATACTGCCGGTGGTGCTATCATTGCCTGGTACGATAACAGGGCAGGTAATTATGATATTTATGCCCAACGTATTAATGCAAATGGAGTGGTGCAATGGACCCCGGATGGTGTGGTTATTTGCAATGCAACCGGAAATCAAAACGCACATCAACTAATTGCAGACAGTTTGGGTGGCGCTATAATTGTATGGAGTGATGGAAGAGGTGGTGGCTCCAATGCCGACATCATGGCCCAACGTATCAATGCTTCGGGCTCAGTATTGTGGACACCAAATGGTGCACCAGTCTGTACAGCCACTTCTCTTCAGAATACTCCTCAATTGATAAGTGATGGGGCCGGGGGTGCCATTATTTCCTGGGAAGATTGGAGAAGTTTCAGTCAACCTGATATTTATGCCCAGCGCATTTCATTTAACGGATTTACAAGTTGGAATTTTAATGGAGTCGCTATTTGCACCGAACCAAATTTTGCAAATCAATACAGTACAAAAATCGTTTCTGATGGAGCCGGTGGTGCAATCATTTGCTGGTTGGATCAAAGAAATTCTGGTTCAGGCCAGGATATTTATATACAAAAAGTAAATTCATCCGGTTCGGTACAATGGACCTGGGATGGGGTTGCAGTTTGCACGGCTAATTTTTTACAAACAGCACAACAAATGATTTCGGATGTTGCAGGTGGTGCGATAATTATTTGGGAAGACCGCAGGACTGAACGGGATATATATGCTCAACGCATTAGTAATACCGGTGCGGCTCAATGGACAGCCGATGGTATCAGCATTTGTAATGTAACCGGTATTCAAACGGATCCACAATTGGTTTCCAGGGTTTCGGGCGGTGCAACTATTTTATGGACAGATATGAGGAATAGTTCCCAGGAAGATATTTATGCACAGGCGATTACTTTGACAGGAGCTGAACTATGGGCAGCTAATGGTGTTCCCGTTGCAAATGAAGCACATTCGCAAAGCTTAGCACAACTTATCACTAACGGGACAGATGGCGCCATCATTGCGTGGCAGGATTTAAGAACGACACTTGATTATGATATTTATTCTTCAAAATTATTTACCGATGGTACCTTACCAGTAAAGCTTATTTCATTTACTGCAACCATGCAAAATAAAAACGCTTTGTTGCAATGGAAAACTGCAGAAGAAATTAATGTGGCCAGATATAATTTACAAAGAAGTTTGGATGGAAATACTTTCTCAACTATAGGCTCTGTTAATGCAATAGGTAATTCAACAGCAACAAAAAATTACAGTTATACAGATAATTCAATAAACCACTTTAATGCTAACAGGATCTATTACCGCCTGCAGTATGTCGATATAGATGAAAAAGTTGCCTATTCAATAATTGAAATGGTAAAACCGTTTGCAGAACTGTTGGTAAGCATTGCACCTAACCCGGCTAATGATTATATCATTGTTTCTTCAGAAGAAAACATTAGGTCAATCAGCATATTAAATACAAAGGGGCAAACCCTTAAAACTTTTTCATCAAAGGGGATTTTACACCAAAAGAAAGTTGAAGTAAAAGAGTTACCTGCCGGAAATTATTTTATAAAAGCTGTTGGGGAAAACCGGGTGTGGACCAGGCAGTTTATTAAACAGTAATAAAGTATAATTTTTTTATTATCAAAAATCCTGAGATAAAAGTTATAAATGGTTGTTAGAAAATTTATAAAAACAATATCAACTGACAAAAAAATGAAAAAATATCTTTTAATAACTGTCATACTGTTTTCTGTAACAATTGCATCGGCTCAACCCGGCAAAAAACCGGCTGTAAAGCAGTCGGTGTCTGAATTGCAGAAATTGCTCACCGGCTCAGCATTGCCTTATAAAATAGTTAACGATAGCCTTGCCGTGATCCCTTATGAAGGAGAGAACATTGCATCCTACAATGTGGTGATACAAAAAATTAGTGATCTGTATATTATTTATAGCAACCTGACAGAAGCACTTCCCGGAAAAATTGATGATACAAAATACAAATACCTGTTGCAGCAGAATGATCATTTTGATGTTGTAAAAATAGGAATGAATGCTGATGATAATACATACTACGTAAGAGCCGATGTATATAAAGCCGGTATAACTTCTGCCCTACTGAACAGAATCATACAACAAGTGGCCAATGTTACCAACATTATTGGCGGAGATTTAAAATGAAACGATAAATATTGACATTCAAAATAAAAAAATGAAAAAATATCTTTCTGCAATTTTACTGCTGTTGGTAATGGAAGCAGCTTTTGCACAACAAAAACCTAAACCATATAAAAAGCCGCCAACCCAATCGGGAATGGATAAAATGATGGAAGATGCCACGAAAGATATGAGCCCCGAAGAAAAGGCCGAAATGAAAAAAATGATGGGCGGAGTGATGAATGACATGACGACAAAGGGAAAAACAATGGCGGATTATCCAGAGTTTGCAAGCAACAAAGAACTCGTACCCAAAAAAGATATTGCAAGAATAAATGCAATTCCAAAGAAAAAATTATCCCAGGCAGATATGGGCAGTTATGCCGCCGGATTGTATAATAAATTAATGACAAAAGGTGATGCTCTTGAAATGGCAATTGTAAAAAAAGTGCTGGCACAAAAACCTAAGGCAAGTGATATAGGAAGTGCTTCAGTACTTTGTATGATGCAGGGATACCCTCAGGCCGCCATGGCATTAAGTATGAAAGCAGTTCAGGCCGAACCATCAAATGCTAACTGGCAAAACAATATGGCATCTTTACTTACACAATATGGCTATCCTGAACAAGCTATCCCTGTTTTGCAAAAATTAAAAAATGAGTTCCCTTACAATAGTACAGTACTGAATAACCTTGGGCTGGCCTGGTTCGATCTAGGCAATTTAGATAGTGCAAAAGTCGCTACCATGCTTGCTATCCGTGTGAATCCATTTCATCCGGAAGCAAAAGTATGTGGTGGATTAATTGAAGAAATAAATGGCGACCCAATAAAAGCCACTAAAGACTATATAGAAGCAATTGAAAATTCTGCTAATCCTGTTATTGAGAACATACTTAAAAACAGAACCGGGGATAAAGGTTTGGAAAAGGTTGATTTTGAAAAATTAAAACGAAGTATCACTATTTATGAATATTTCCCAAAAGACTGGATAAAAATTCCTCAACTGTCAGATAATGTTTCCGGGTATGAAAATGATATGCGGATACAAAACGGAAACGCCAAAATGTTTGAAGAATTGAAAGACAAAATAGCAACCTTGGAGGACGCAAGCAGCGCCGAATTAAATAGTTTAATGGAAAAGGGGCAAGATGATTTTGTAAAAACGATGGCACAGGAAAGTATAAAAGGCATAAATGTGATGAGCAAAACTGCTGTTACAGTACAAATGATCCTTCAGCTTTATATAGCAAAATGGACAAAAGATAATTTAACTGATTATACAGCATTACAGCAAAAAATAGATGCAGCAAGAACGGAAATGACAAAAACAGCTGACAATGATAAATGCCCCGACTTTGACAGAAAAAACAATGAATTTCTTAAATATGCAAATCCCCTAATAAGGGAGTTTCATGCAAAAAAAATTGAAGAGTTCCGAACATGGTTGAATGCCTTTTGCACCTGGTCGTGGTATATTACAGGCAATCCAAAAAATTCTGTAATGAGCCAATGTATAGGATGGACCGGAGCATTGGTAGAATTCTATGAAAATGCAATCCATGATCAGGAAGCAATAGCAAAATCATGTGTTGAACAAAATAGCGATGGAAAAACATTTGTACCAACACCAGAAATTCCAAATTTCAGTTGCCCTACTCTTGTAAAGATTCCAATGGGTGCAGATTGGCAGCAATTGAGTAACGCTGTAACTAATTTTGATGCCAATAGCCTTGGTATAAAAAGTAATCCTTCCAATCCTGTACCCAATCAAACTATTGCCTTTGGCGGAAACGCCAAATCAATATCTCAACCAGGGATGGCCCCATTTGTAAAAACAGCTAATGGAAGTGTGGCACCGGGATTGATCAATGAAACTAACGATGAATTAACCCCTTTATCAAAAATTCCGTTTGATGAATTAACGCCTCTTTCAAAAATCCCTTTGGATGAGATGACACCTTTACCGGATTTACGCAGAAGTAAATTTTTAAAAGACCTCTTAAATAAAATGATGACGGCAGATTGCAAAAATGTAAAAAGTCCGAAAGACAAGTTAAAAGAACAATTAGACAGGATGACAAAAAGCGTAAAGGAACTTGATGCCTATGAAGAGTTGAAACAAAAATTAAACGACTTTGAAAAGGCAGTAAATGATATGGAAAATGATGTAGAGAAAAACAAACAGTTAACAGAAAAAATAAAACAAATGCAAAAAAGCTCAGATGAGTTGGATAAATATTCGGATATACAAAATTCAAAAAATGAAATTGAACGGCTGATTAAAGAGATGGATGCAATGGACGAAAGACATGCCTTTAAAGAAAATACGGATAAGGTAATGGAACTGGTAAATGAAATGGAGGAAACACCTGCGATAATTAATGACATTAAGCAAAACGGCCTGCAACCCAGCATCAGCAGTGGAGTGCAGGTGCCGGGCACATTTACACCAGTAAAAGGATTATTTCAATAATTAAATAAATCAATATGAAAAAGGTAATGTTTGTTTTGCTGGGATTAGCTCTATTCTCAGCATTTAAATTAGCTGATGACATCATCGCTAAACTTGGTTTACAGCATGACTATGCGCAACAGAATATCCTGTCCAATGTAACTGGTAGTTTTAATAATAGTTTTGAACAAAGTGAGTATGATGACAGCCAGGAAAATACTGATAACCTAAACCCGGTGATTTTGCAGGGAGGCGACTTTAAAATCCCCTATACAAAAATGCTTCCTTCAATACTAAAAGGTGATAAAGCCGGCGCGGCTAAAGAACTTTGCGATTATATAAAAATGTATTGCAACAGTGATAACTTCATAAAAGATTACAATGCTAAAAGAGAGAAATGTAAACCCACCAGCGAACCTCAGCAAGTGGATGCCGAAACTTTACAAATGACAAAGGAAAGTGTAAAAAGTCTGGAAACAGAATTAGCTAAGATGAAAAAGAACCCAACAGCCAATAAGCAGGTAATACCTGTTTATGAAACCCAATTAAGCGACCAAAAGAAAATGCTGGCAGCATGGGAAGACCCAACTCCAAACAAAACAAAATGGGAGAAAAGATTTCCATCCGACCCTGCTGTAATTATTAAAAAAAGGTTGGAGGAATATTTAGCCATTGCTGCTACTGTTGATTTTAATGCACAACTAACCACCAACAATTACAATCAAAAAAAATTTACTAATCCTGTATATGAAGGAAAGAGCCCGAAATGGAAAGCCTGTTTTCGTGCCGGCAAAGAAGTGAATGATGTAGTAACAGCCTTTGCAAAAGATTGGCTGAAAGGAGACATTATTTCAAGTACAAAAACAAAAATGCCTGTTATTGAAAAAGAGAAAACATCAAATAACAATACTGTTGAAAAGCAAAATAATACAGATACCCCTGCAATAAATAAAGAGCAGCCTGTAAAAGAAAAAAAATCATTATTTAATAAAATCAAGTCGAAAGCCAAAGGTGTTATCAATAAATAAAATAAAAAACAAAAGATGAAATATTTTCTATTTACAATCTCATTACTGGTAGCACTAAGTTCTTCGGCGCAAGATTGTACCGATGAATCATTACTACAAAAAACAGGCACATGGAAAGAAAGCAGCAATGCTTTATCAGGAATAGCGGCAGCCGACCTTGCAAGAGAAAAAAAAGTGGTGGCGGCAATACATACTATGATAAAATCAAAGTATATGCCTATGGGTGTTAATGCTCGTTTTAATGGCGGCTATACCAGGCCTGAGCCAAATATGCAGGGCAATGGCTACTCTTATAGTATCATGGCATTTGGCTATTACTGCGATGGCAATATAATTAAAACAGAGGGCGAAACTTCAACATATTTTGAAATAGCTGCCAATATTTTTGATTCAGAAATTTACGATACCGCCCAGGGAGACAGGTCATTAGCCGAAGGATTTAATGTTATGCATAACTTGCCTGTTGAAAAAGATGGATACTGGTATTTTAAAGAAATAGATGCAAACCTGGGTTTTGGCATAATGGGCAAAAGCTGTGCCTGGCTTATCACTTATGATGGTAAACTTCCCTATACTTATGTAACTAAAAAGGAATTTCTGGAAAAAAGAAAACGGTCGTTATCGGCCCTTATGCTCATGTCAGCAGCAGGGTTTAAAGATAATCTGAAGAATATTGAAATTGAGAAAGGGTATAAAGAAGTGGAATATAAAAACGACCCGGAAAAATTAAAAAAGTATATGAAAATGGATTACACAGATAGGAAGCTTCGATATGAAAAATTACTCTCAGATAATGAAAAAGATTACAAGCCGGCATTTGATAAAATTGAAACATTACTGAAAATGCCTGCGGATGAACTAAGCCAGTCTGCTATTGTAAAGCGGGATCCTAATGACGATTTATCTTATCTCTTTACTAACGATGATGACCCTTTTGGCGAGGTACTCATCAAACCAAACCCCGGATATTTCAATAAAAAATTACCCAAATCATCACCACAATTTTTTTGGGTCTCCATAACATGGAACCATAAAGAGCCAATAGCAACAAAGTTTATGGAAGATATTATGAAAGCAGTTGATTTTACATTGCTGAAAAATATGCTGGGCAAATAATTGCCTGGCAACAAATTTATTTATTATGAAAAAGATCATCTTACTGGGTGCTTTTTTTGTGGTAACGGCACCGTTATTTGCGCAGTCAGTTCCTAAGCAACAAATTGAAGACAGTGTGATTGGCTGGATGAAAGTGTACCACTTTAAAGGCATTAAGGAATCTAAAAAAGTTGATGATAAAATTTATTCTGCTGCCCAGTTGTCACTGTGCGATTCTTTTGCCAACTGGATACAGGCCAGCTATATTCCGAAAGGTGGATTGGGCGATGTGAAGAAATCAGTTTCTGAAAAATTGGGTTTATATAATCAGCACACTGCTGTCCTACCACAGAGTTATGGCGCTTATGCAAAAACTTACGTTTTCCTGAAGTACAACAGCAGCCACAAAATGGTGCCGGAAAACAATCTCGGGGCCTATTGGGGCATATTTGCGAATGCTGTTCCAGGTTGGCCTATCACTTTTATCTGCTCTCCCACACAATATTATTTCACCATGCCTTCCTATGAATCATCATTTGGTGGTGAAGAAGCAACGAGGAAAATACATGACATGACCGGCATTGCAAACATTAAACACTACACCAGTTTTTGGGTGAAGGATATTGAAGCAGGAGGCGGAACGGATTATGTTTTATTATGCAAAGACAATAAATCACCCTTTATAAAAATAACCAAAGGTGAATACCTGCAGGCATTGGAAACGGCGATACCAGGATTTTATGAAAAAGAAAAGAAAAAAATTATTGAAGCAGAACAGGGAATACAACAAAGAATAGCCGTAGCCGTAAAATATTTAGATGAGAAAATTGAACGTTTTACCGCAGGTTTAAAAAAGAATAAAGAAAAATATAAGGACCGCCTGGGAGAACTGGCATTGACGACCTCGCAGCCTTCACTTTATGATCTGGAAAATGGTAAGGATCTATTCAGCAATGGTTCTTTAACAGACCCTGAATCAACTTCCGGAAGAATTCCTGTTTACAAAATTGACCCGGTAATGGATGAGCTTTGTAAAAAAGATAAACCGCAATGGATATTGGTTAGCTGGTGGTGGAGTCCCAATGACCCTGTAGAAAAATACATGCACGAATCCATCATCAACAATTTCAATTTTGAGTATGTCTATAATTTTTTCTTCGATCCTGAAAAAGTAAAAGGGAAACCTTATAAACCACTTCGATCCCCTTTATTTAATGAAGCAGTTGTAGTTACTCAAGCATCAGCAGCCAATAAAAAAAACAATGCAGATAATAATGTATTCTTCTTTGAAGATTTTTCAACAACAGGTATTGGCAAAAAACCAATTGGCTGGCGAACTGAATATGGCTTAGACGGAGGTGTAGTCGAAAATCCTGATGGATTAAAGGGCAACTGGGTTTTAATAACGGGTAACACATTAACGCCAAATCAACTGAAAAAACCTTTGCCGCAAAATTTTACGTTGAGTTTTGAATTAGTAGCTGCCCAGAATTTTACATGGGGAGCAAAAGGATTAACTTTTCAATTGTCAAAAGAAACTTCACCCGGCAACGCCGAATCATATCTGAAACTAAAACTACGCCCTGGCTTTGATGGTAAAGATGGTGAGGCAACCCTTGAAACAAAATTTCCCAATCCTCCGGGTTATTCGAACGGTACCAAATGGCTTATTGCTAACGGTTTTTCAAATGACAAAAAATATAACCACATTACTGTAACAATAAAAAAAAATGATGAAATCCTGCAAGTGTTTATTGATAATACTAAAATAACTGAATACGGGAAAGCAATACCTGCAGCTCACTTATTTAATGCCATGTCGTTTTCCAGTGGTAACTCAGGAG
>Ga0209585_10000475_pt1 | contig 15507 bp, 12 predicted proteins | sample NGEPerone_FD_185491 | JGI IMG/M metagenome (GOLD analysis project Ga0209585, IMG submission 185491) | Arctic peat soil microbial communities from the Barrow Environmental Observatory site, Barrow, Alaska, USA - NGEE Permafrost154B-one... | ecosystem: Environmental > Terrestrial > Soil >... | reverse complement strand
GGAAAGGGGGGAGCCCTCAAGACCGGTTTTGCAGCCGCAGTCAACCTCGGAGTTGACATCATTGTGACCATGGATTCAGACGGGCAGTACAACCCTGCTGACATCCCAAAGCTGGTGGCTTCCATTATTGAAGGAAACGCTGACATTGTCAACGGCAGCCGCTACTTAAACGGACTGGGAAAGAACACACCTGTCTACCGCCGCGTCGGCCAGACCATTCTGGACAGGTTCACCAATATAAATTCAGGCATCAAGATCACTGACTCCCAGAGCGGTTTCCGCGCCTTTGAAGCCTCCACAGTAGACATTTTCCGTTTCAACGCGCAGGGCATGGCTATAGAAAGTGAAATGCTCGCAGATGCCGGAAAAGCCGGCATCCGCATAAAAGAAGTAGAAATCGGCGTCCGCTACGATGTTGACGGTTCCACCAAAAACCCGATACAGCATGGACTTGAAGTCTTTGTCATGGTTTTAAAGGATATAGAGTTCAACAAACCCCTTTACTATTTCACAGTCCCTGGAATGTCCCTTGGAATAGGCGGCCTCTATATGGGGGCTCACTTCCTCCAAATATTTGCTATGGGAGGAGGTCTTCAGTTCGGGCCTACAATGCTAATGGTTCTGCTTATTGTCATAGGGACTTTCATGGCTCTGACAGGTATCCTGTTGCATTCAGTATCTTCTGTCATGAGAAACGCGAAGGAGGCTTAAAACTTCATGGATGGTTCTGGTTATCAACAAATTGAAGGTAGATCATAATAAGAGATATTTTTGGACAGTACTTCTTGATTTCGATCTACCCTTGATTTCTGGATTGTAAAAGTATGGTTCTTGTGGTGATTATAGGACGATATGAATGCTTCAGAGATCATGTTCCATGCTGTTTCAGGAAAATGAATTATAAAATGGAGAATATGAAAAACATTAGAAGGTGTATTTTTTGAAAATCGCATTTTTTTTAAACACTCCCGCACATGTTCATTTGTATAAGAATGTAATAAAAAATTTGGAATCCAGAGGACATAAAGCTATCATCTTAGCAAGAAATTATGGGGACACTGTGAATTTATTGGATGAAATGGGTTTTGAGTATTTTGTTTATGCTAATGTACCTGCTTCAAAATATGGAAAAATATTAGCTCTACCCTTCAACGTGCTCACAGCGTATAACTTCCTCCGAAAGAAAAATCCTGATTTATTGATTGGAATGGGAGTTTACTCAGCATATACCTCACAGTTACTACGTAAAAAGTGTATAATTTTTAACGATTCTGAACCTACACCTCTCCAGTTCATGCTCTTTAAGCCTTTTGTGAATGCAATCCTCACTCCATCATCTTTCACCAAAGATCTGGGTCCAAAACACATCAAATTCAACAGTTTTAAAGAAATTGCTTATTTACATAAAAATTATTTTATTCCAGATCCGAAAATTTATGATTTTCTAGGAATAAATCAAAATGAAGACTATGTTCTTTTGCGTTTCAATGCATTTGACGCTGTACATGATCTGGGGATAAATGGCTTTTCAGTGGATCAAAAAAGACTCTTAGTTAATGAACTGAGTAAGCATGCGCGTGTATTTATCTCATCCGAATTAAAATTGCCAGATGATTTTAATAAATATCTACTGAAAATTCCAAAATCTCGAATTCATGACATCCTGTATTACGCAAAACTTGTTGTAGCAGATACCCAGACGATAACTACCGAATCTGCAGTTTTGGGAACTCCTGTAATTAGATTTAATTCATTTGTAGGCAAACATGACATGGGTAATTTCGTAGAACTGGAAAATAAATATCATCTAATTTTTAGCTTTAATGACCCTGAAAAAGCGATTGCCAGGGCAGTAGAGCTTATTCAGAAGCCTGGATTAAAAAATGAATGGAAGCAGAGAAGAAATAAACTCCTAGCTGACAAGATAGATACCACTCGGTTTTTAGTCTCTTTTATTGGAAATTATCCAGAAAGCCTGAAAAAAATACAAGATGCGCACAAAAACTCGAAAAGCGTTGGTAGCTCTATCACCCTGCAGGGCGACCTACTATGAAGATTGCGAGTGTGGTGGGCGTCAGACCTCAGTTCGTAAAAGCTTCTGTGGTTTCAAGAGAATTAAGAAAAAATCATGAAGAAATTTTGATTCATACTGGCCAGCATTACGATTATGAAATGAACAAAATATTCTTTGAGGAATTATGCATTCCTGAACCGGACTACTATCTCGGTGTAGGTTCCGGCTTACACGGTTACCAAACAGGAGAAATGCTTCGAAAAATAGAAGAGATTCTTGTAACTGAAAAACCTGACCTTGTCCTTACTTACGGGGATACAAATTCAACACTTGCAGGAGCTCTGGCCGCATCAAAGCTTGGAATTAAAAATGCACATGTAGAATCCGGGTTGAGAAGCTTTGACAGATACATGCCCGAAGAAATCAACCGCGTTTTAACTGATCATTGCTCTGACATTTTGTTTTGTCCAACTCAGAATGCAGTAAATAATTTGAAAAAAGAAGGGATCACTGAAAATGTGTATCTAACTGGCGATGTTATGGTAGATTCTCTCCTTTTCAATAAGGAAATTTCAGAAGCTCAATCCTCAATATTAAGTGATCTTAACCTAAAAAGCAAGGATTACCTAGTTGCTACAATCCACAGAGCAAGTAATACTGATAACAAAGAGCACCTCCTAAATATTATCGAAGCGTTTCAGGAACTGAATGAAAATATCGTTTTTCCCGTTCACCCAAGAACTGAAAAGTTGCTTAAGGATTACGGTTTATATGACAGTTTAAGCTCCTCTGTTACATTAATAGAACCTCTAGGATTCCTCGATTTCATAAAACTTATGAATCATGCTAAAATGATTCTAACCGACTCCGGGGGCGTTCAGAAAGAGGCTTATATTTTGAAAGTTCCGTGCGTTACACTCAGAGAAAATACAGAATGGATTGAGACTATTGAAGATGGGTGGAATATTTTGGCTGGCTCCAATAAAGGCAAAATTCTCGAAACTGTAACCGAATTTAGGCCTTCAATTCAAAAACATCTGAATAGATTTGGAGATGGGAGTGCAAGTAAAATTGTTTCAAAAATTATTGCATTATAATTCGATTTGGAGCTAACATATGACTTCTAATGTGCTCGTAGATAATTCTATTAGATCTCTTTACAACTGGGTAAAAAGTGAAGAGTACTACGGATGGGATCCTTATGATGCACTAAATAGTAAACTAGTAAGTAAATTATGTTTTAATTCTCCGCTACTGGAGATACTGATAACTCAATTGAACAAGTACTCCATCTTAAATATTAGGCCAATTTTAAGTATTGAAAAAGGATTAGACGTAAAAGGTATATCTCTTTTTGCTCAATCATTTTCAAAAATGTATTCTTTAACAAAAGATCAGCAGTATAAAGATGATTTGTATAAATGCATCCATTTTTTGAAAAATAAATCTCTCAAACAAAAATATGATTTTGACTGCTGGGCAGGACACTATTTTAACTATAGAGGCTTCGATAAAAGCATATTAGCTCCAGATATACCTGATGTTATCACGACATCAAATGTGATAAAGGCAATAGCTGATAGTTATTCAATTTTTGAAGATGAAGAGTTAAAGTATATTGGAAAAAGTGCCTATGATTTCTTAATCAAATATTTACTAGGAAAAACAGATGACGGCCTTTATTACCTAAAATATGATCCTTTAAGTGAAAATAAGATTGTGATAAACGCTTCTGCTGAAGGTCTAAGTGCTATATGCAGGTTAATGTCTCTATTTGATGATATTGAAATGAAAAGAATAGCATGCAAGCTTTCCGAATTCTTAATAAGTACCCAGGATTCAGATGGTTGTTGGATCTATAGTAGATATAGCAGTGGAAAAGTAAGACGTCAAACTGATTTTCACCAAGGGTTTATAATAGATTCTTTGGTTGAGTACCTTTCTTTTGCTGAATTAAAACAAAAAGACATATTAATAGAGTCAATTAAAAAAGGTGCAGACTTTTACAGGAAAAGACAATTTTTAGATGACGGTAGATGTTACTATAGATATCCTAAACTGTACCCTATAGATATACATAATCAAGCTCAAGGCATAATCACTTTTAGTAAATTGAGCATGTTTGACACGGAGTTTCTTGAGTTTGCAAAGAAGATTGTAAAATGGACAACTTTTAATATGCAAGATAATTCTGGATACTTTTTCTATCAAAAAAATAATATAATTACAAATAAAATTCCTTACATGAGATGGGGGGCAGCTTGGATGATGTTAGCTCTGGCTACATATTTAGAAAAAGCAGAGGTAGAAAAATGGTAAGGGTTTTAATGTGCGGTCCATTGGCTTTATCCGGAGGGGTTTCAACTCATACTAAAAATTTAGCTGCATCTTTGTCTTCAATAGGTGCAAAGGTTATGATTTTAAATTATTATGGAGACGATAATAAAATCAAGGTTGCCGATTTTGAAAAACTATATTGGAGGACTTTAGGAGGATTATATAAAAGTATTATTAATAAAAATGATTATGACATTATTCATGATCAAACATCTGGAGGTATCTTTAGTTTTGTATCTTCTGTCACTCTATCGCTGGCAGCTAAAATGACCGATAAAAAATTAATCGTTACTTTTCACCATTCTAAAACCGAAACATTTATCCAAAAGTACAAACATATTTTTAAAATTGTTTTAATAAATTCAGATAAAATGATATTAGTTTCAAACAAACAAAAGAAATTTATTGAACAATTATTTCCTGAACATTCTAGTAAACTGATCGTAATTCCAAACGGATACGATTCAAATTTATTTTATTTAAGGAATACTGATGAATGCAGAGCTTTATTGGATTTGCCTAAGGATAAAAAAATTTTATTTAACATTTCAAATTTAATAGACATAAAAGGGCATAAATATCTTATAAAAGCGCTAGAGAACGTCACAAAAGATAGGCAAGATATTTTATGCCTAATCGCAGGAAAAGGCCATCTGCAAGAAAGTTTGGAAAATCAGATTCGTATAGCAGGATTAGAAAATAACGTAAAACTTATAGGTTGGATAAAGGATGAGGACATTCCCATATATTTGAACGCGTGTGATTTTTTTGTTCTTCCAAGTTTAGGAGAAGGAAATCCTATAGTTATGTTTGAGGCTATAAGTTGTGGAAGGCCATTTATAGGAACAAATGTAGGCGGGATTCCAGAAGTTATAATTTCTGAGGATTACGGACTTTTATGCAACCCAGCGGACCCTGCTAAATTGTCTGAAGTAATTAAAATTGCATTAAATAAAAAATGGGACAATAATAAAATAAAAGAATATGGTAAGCAGTTTTCGTGGGAAGCTATCGCAAAAAAGACTTGTAGAGTTTATAATGAATTTTATCCTGAGGCTAAATAAATGGACAATAATGAAAGTATTCTTTTTTTGTATGGGACATCTAGATTTAAAAATAATGCGTATTCATTTAGACTAGATAAATTTAAAGATTATTTTTCAATGAATAACTATAGAGTAAAGTCTATCTATCTTAATGATTCTGCTTTTCCTGTACCTAGCTTATTCCAGCCTCTAAATCTTCCATTTTTTTTAAAGGAACTCAGAAAATCTGATTTAATACATGCCGGAAATACTCCTTGCGCTTATTTATGTAAAATTAGCCAAAAAGCTACTGAAAAGAAATTCGTATACGATGTTCATGGAAACCTTATTCAAGAAAATTTATTAAATTATAACAAATATAACATACTGGATATATACAATATGTACCAAGCAAAAATTATGGAAAGTATAGCGCGGTTCTCAAACTACTTTATCACATGTTCTGCACCCCTTAAAAGCTATTACGTAAATCTTGGTGTTGAACCGCATAATATTGAGATTATTAGAAATGGAGTTGATCTAAACACATTCAAACCAATTAAATGTGATTCTACAAATGAAGAGTTTATTGTTACTTATGCCGGAGGATTTCAAAAGTGGCAAGGAATAGATAATTTGATTGATGCTATGAAACTGATAAATAAAAATAATATTAAATTCAAAATAATTGGATTTACATCCAAAGATCAACTTTTGAAAAAGAAACTATATTCTGAATTTGGAGAATCAGTATGTCTGATTGATTCTTTAAAACGCGAAGAGCTTATAAGACAATTGAATGCTTCAGATCTACTTATTATACCACGGAATAAGCACCCTGCAATTGAATATGCATTCCCAACAAAATTTGCAGAATACATTTCTATTGGAAAACCAGTTTTAGTAACTAATGTTGATGAAACTGCAGAATTTGTTAAAAAATACAACTGTGGATTTGTTTGTGATCCAAATCCACGATCAATTGCAGAAGTTATAATTGCGGCAAATAATGTTTCTGAAAAAAATCTTAATAAAATGGGGCAAAATGGAAGGAAATTAGCTGAAATAGAGTTCGATCAAAACTTCATCAATGAAAGATATCTAAATTTTGTCTCGAGAATTTTAGATGAGGCTATATAACTAGTGTCATGAAAATTTAATTTTGGATCGCCTCAATAAGCTCTGAACCGCTACATGCTGATGAGTATCTATCGAATTCCTACATACTGATGAGAAACTATCCGAATATTATGTACCATAACTAAATTTTCGTGACACTAGCCCTAATAGATTCTTAAATTTATATAAAAATAAAAAGCCAACATGATTATTATGATATCTGCAAACCTATTAAGAATAAATAATTGGGCTACAAAAAAGTTATTAATAATTATACTTTCAATTCAGTTTTCCTTATGGGGAGTAATAGCTTTAGAAAATATGGGAATCCAAATACCAATACTAAGACAGTTTTTAGGATTTGTCTATCTTACATTTATTCCTGGAATTTTAATAATTAGGATATTCAGACTGCATGCATTAGATACAATTAATGCCCTGCTTTATTCTGTAGGGCTAAGTATTTCTACCATCATAATAATTGGGCTCTTAATTGATCAAACATCGGAATATTTTGGAATTTATAAGCCATTCTCGATTTCTGTTCTTACGATCACACTATCATTTACTATACTAATCTTATGTTTATTTTGTTATTTTAGAGATAAAGATTACTTAAATCTAAGATTAATAAATGATGGTTATAAAATTAACAAATTTATTTTGTTTTTTATATTTATTCCAATTTTAACGGTACTTGGAACTCATCTTATGAATTATTATAATAATAATATCGTATTGTTAATAGCAGTCTTTATTATTGCAAGTATAGTAATTTTAGTAAGTTTTGGGAAGTTCATTCCAACAATATACTATCCTTTTATAATCTTTATTCTTTCTATATCGTTGTTATTTCACAAGTCATTAATATCACCGAATTTGTGGGGAACAGACATCCACTTGGAGTATTATTGGAGCAATTTTACTTTGAATAATGGTTTTTGGAATTCCTCTTTAAGCTCTAATTTAAACTCTTTACCAAGTATAGTAATCTTATGTCCGTTATACTCAATAATATTAAAGATGGATATTACATGGGTATTCAAGATAATTTATCCTTTTTTATTCTCTTTATTACCTCTCGGGCTCTATCAGATATTCGTTAAACAAACGAACGAAAAAATTGCATTCATGGCTTGTTTTTTTTTCATATCGGTTGATGGATTTTATACTATTATGTTAGAAGCAGCTAGACAACAAATAGCCCAATTATTTATAATGTTGTTTATATTAGTACTGTTGGATAAAAAAATTACCCTCTACGTGAAACACCTGTTCCTTATAATTTTTTATATCTCATTGGTTATGTCCCACTATTCTACTGTATATTTATTTATGTTCTCAATATTTTGTGTGTGGCTATTAAAAATTATAGTTGATAGTAATTTATTTACTAAATATTTTCATAAATTATCGTCCAAATTTACTGATATCAGTTTTATTAAGTTAAAAAAGAGTAATAGAGATATACTCACCTTAAATTTAGTTCTATTATCTACGATATTTACAGTATATTGGTATTTATATACCTCAAATGCTTCTGCTTTTGAGGCTTTTATTCATGTAATTAGCAAAATTGCCAGCGGCGTTTTTACAGGATTTATGGACCCTAATGAAATCGAAGGCTTAAATATAATTGTAACTAAAAATGTGTCAACTTCCCATGCAATCGCGAAATGTTTGCATGTATTTTCCCAAGTTCTAATATTTGCAGGCATTTTATCCACCTTTTCAAGATTTGAAAAAACAAAGTTTAACAGGGACTACTATTTCTTTTCCCTGGTATTCTTTGCAATAATTTTCATTAGCCTGGTAATTCCACAAACTTCAGTACAGATCGGAATTGGCAGAACATATTCTATTGTTCTATCTTTACTTGCCCCATATTTCGTAATTGGATTTGTTGAATTGTGGAATACATTCAATCGTACAAAAAACACTTTGATTACTATCAAAAGTGGAGGGAATTGCATTAAAGTCTTAAGTATATTTTTGTTCATTTTTTTATTATTTAATTCTGGGTTTATTTATGAAGTATTTCAAGATAATCCTTCATCAATTGCATTTAACAATCAAATTAAAACTCCAAAATTGGTATACGAAGAAGGGGACTTTAATGGTGCACAATGGCTACTTAATAAGGAGGATACAAGCTTTTATCAAATTTACACAGGAGATTACGAAAGGTTAATGTTACTTGAGTTTGTAGAAAAAGACAGGCTAAAAGTATTTAATGCCAATACAACCACTGTTCCTAAAGGTCAATATATATTTATAGGTTCCTTAAGTACTGTTGATAATAAGATATTAAGAGTTTATTTTAAATCATCCGGTTTTGAGAGACAATATGATGATTTAAACACATCCCATCTCTATAATTATGTAGTTAAGAAAAGGAATAAAATATTTGATAATAAAGTAGTAAATGTATTTATTTAAATAAATTTAATCAATACTTCGCTGAAAATCCCTCTTCTACGTTTTCCCCTATTCAATTACCTCAGATACTCCACCGCTAACCTAACCCTTAACTTTTTCGGAGCCATTCCTCAATGAGGATTATAATCTGACATTCCGCAGGTGCGACAAGAAGCTATACTACAAATTGCGTCTCTGCGCTACCTTTTCCATTTGAGGTAATCCTACTGCGACACCCATAAATGGTAACGTTTGTGTGTGAAGCTCACAGGACAATATCAAGAAATCAAGGAGCCTGACTCTGACTCAGCTTTCAAAGATCGCGAAAAAACGATAACAATTGACTGTATAGTTAACATTTTAACCAAAAAAAATGGTCTGTCTGATAGCGATTTTATTCTACTTTCTAAATTCTTCGATTTATAAAATCGATATGCTTAGACTTGTCAACTTCAGAATATTTTGGAGTTATATTTACATATCAGTATCATAGCTATTAATTTTCGCCATCAATAAGACCATTTTCGAATTTATTCTTGTAGCCGGAGTTTATGGGTCGTGTCCTTGAGTTATTTATCAATTCCTAAAAAGCGAGTACATCCCCCATATTTGAGGAAAATACAGAGAGATTCTTGTGCTTACGGTTTTCAATAACTCACACCCACGACCAGTTTATGAGATATTGAAAAACAAAGACTCTTGGCTACGATAATTTGAAGTCTAATAAAAAATTAGATAAGTTACGTGCCTCGCTTTATTCGAGCCTTAATGTCATCGATATTGAATTGTTTTTCTGCGTTTTATTTTTTACATTATATGCTAGACCCTATAGATGAAGAAGTCTTCAATGTTCATTATCCTAAATCTAATTGTATTAGTTCTGTATATTGCTATTCTGTATTAAAAATGTTAGCATTCTTACTAACACATTTAATTTTTTTATTAGACTCTATGGAAAAAGTGTCTTTTGATGTGGTTTAATGCAAGAAAATATAAACTCCGGGTAGGGGACTATATATTTTCGTTATCAATCGATTCATTATTCGCACATCTTTGAAAGTCAAGTCTGATAATTGGTTAGGATAAGAGTATAGGAGTTATGCAGTTGGCCCTCTGCATATTGTTTTCTCTAACCCCTTAAATATCAGAATTAATTTAATGTGTATAGTAGGTTATTTAAATATGCTGTCACTGCCTCTCTCCTAATTTTCATCGTACTTTCAAACAAGGATATTCCACTTTTTATTCTTTGTAATTCCAGTCTGAGAAAAGCTCTTAATGAAAACATTATATGTATTCTCTGTGACTCTTCTTTTCTTGCCTGACATTTTACCACACCAAAGAACTGCTTTATCCCTCTGTGATATTCCTCAATATTCCATGACTTCTTCGCCAAATCTTCACGTTTTGATTCATCCATATCCTGCACATCTGTAACCCAGTGCTGCGCGTCTCCGTCTTTTGAAACTATCCGAAACACCTTTACAAATCCATATTCTTTGAGATGAACCACAAGTCCTTTTTGAGGAATATCTACTGTTTCAAGTGGTACATTTTTCTTGTTGTCAGGATTTACCGAACGATTTTTCTTTAACCTTGTGAGAAAATGCCATTCTTTCGTCCTAATGGCTTTAAGATTTTTCAAGCTTGCATACCATGTATCAAACAAAACGAATTCTGGATTAAAACCACGTTCTTCGGCTTTGTCAAGCATATCGAGGAAATGGTCATTCTTCGTTTTGTCGTCTTCATCTATGTTATAGATCCTAAAATCAATAGGTACAACTGTTGTACCGTCTGTCCAAACTAAGGTAACCAGACCTATCCCCTTTACAGTACGATGATGTTTTCCACTCCACATTCGACGAACAAAAGCCATTTCTTTTGCCTATGGTTTATCCAATGTTGAATCTTCAACAATGAGGAAGCCTTCCTCAGGCTTGACATGATTTTTCACTTCATACCATAATGCTTCTGTGTCTGGAGGTTGCCTTTGAAGGCAACGAGTGAAAACATCATGAGAAGGAGCATTAGCTACGGCTGATAACATATAGCAGCTTCAGTACAGCTAAAAACGTTAGATGCCGCAATGAGAAAATTAATGAAATCAATGTCAATACATTTGGGTGGGTTTATATCAATAACTCCGTATGTTTTTGGGGAACTATGGAGATATTAGTATATTTTAAACGATATTACTTTTTCGGCATTTCAAGTGCGTAAGTCCTAGAGTACTATGAAGAACGTAAAGTGAACCATCGTAAGAATCGTGAAGTGGAATAAGCGAAAGCAGGTTGACACGCTTAGACCAAAAGGTACTGAGTCAGGCTATAATGGGTCTGCGGACATTATAGCAAATGGACAGTGATTCTCGGTTTATAGATAGTATAATGAATTTCTGTAAAGTCTGATTGACTCCTTATCCTTCTTCTTTCACAAAATGATCTTCGTTGTTTTGTGTGGGTTAATAATCATTATCCAGTTTAAAAGTAATCAAGCCTAAAAAAATATATTCTGAATGTGATTTTCCACACTACCTGTGTTCAAATATTATAATATGTTGAGAGTGTCGTAAAATTATTTTTGATTCTGCAATTGGGACAAAGTACTACCCAATAAGATCAATGTACACCTGAATTTCGGAAGAAATTACTGCGTGTATTTAGAGTTAACTTTGCACATTACCCATTTGTAGAAATTGTTTGAGTTTTACAACGCTCTCATATTACACATAATATAATTTTCTTAGACCTAAGACTTATTAAATAATTTAGTGAATTTTACAAATGATGAAGGGATCATTGTTTCTACAGTTTTACATTCAAGCTGATTAAAATAGACTTTCCATATTAATTGAAAATATATAATGGAAATTAATCCGCAATATATTATGAAGCTTCCCAAGTCCCAAATATTTAAAGAATTATAAATAATACTAGAAATTCCTGCAACTATTACTGTTGATAAGGCACCAGGAACTATCGAACTGAAATATGGATTTTTAGACAGCTTTAATACCTTAGTGGTATAATAAGGAACAAATAGAAAATGTCGAAATGTCAGCACTATAGCTCCAGAAATCGCTACTCCGTAATATCCCAATTCAGTAATCGTAGAGAGCACTATAATGAGGAATAAATTAACAATACCTAGGATAATTGTAATAATTGCAGGGATACGTACTTTATTAAACGCTACATTAATTGGAAATAGAGGAAGTACAGACATATTTACTGCAAGGTGAATCAAAAGTATCCACATTAAAGGAGAAAGCTTTACATATTCAGGGCCTACCCATAAAGATAATATTAATGGGGAAAACCCACATATTGTCCCTATTGGTAAAGCTAGAGTAAGTCCCATGATTTTTACCGCACTTTTGGAAATAACAGCAATTTCATCATACATTTCCTTTGCATAGTATGTAAAAATTGCAGGAGTTATGAATCCAGCTAGCATTGCCGATATTGACCTTATTAATATGTTCCATGTTAATACAATGGAATACCCTCCACCTACTGCAGTTCCGAAGAATCTATTTACAAAAATTAGATCTAATTGAAATAGCAAGAGCGTTCCAATCTGATCAATTGTTATCCAACCGCCAGTTTTTGATAACATCTTTAAGTTTGATATCCTGATATAATGAGCATTGATACTCAAATGTGGATTTATTTTTTTTGAGAAGAAGATCGTAGCAGCAACTGCAACAATGGCCCCTATTAGATAAGAAATTCCAATATAACTTAATTTTGGAGAAAGTGCAGAGAAAAATATTATAATAAAACTAACTTGTACTATGAGATTTATAATATTTATGATATTTTGTAGATCAAGACGGTTATAAGCAAATAATGATACACCAAAACTACTACCCCACATCCTAACTAAAAAAGCACTCATAATTCCAAAGAAAAACAAGGCTGCATCAGATCTTTGATTTGTAGGTATAGAAAAAAATAAAGGTGCGTAATACGAGATCAAAAGAATGATTGGTACCATTAACAAAATAATACTAAGTATTCCAAATAGAGCTGTATTAAAAGTAATATTTGCCTTTTCAAAGTCTTTTCTTTGTAAGTCTATCGTTAAATACCTTGATATTGAATAATTGAATGATTGAATTACCATATTTATATAATTAGTCATTGAAATTGCCAGAGGGATAAGCCCATAACTGGATATTCCCAGCTTATCAATAAAATATGGAACTAAAAGTAAACCTATTATTATATTAAGAGAGAAATACACAACGTTTGATGTGATATTTTTAGGTAATTGTTTACTGAAAGACTCCTGAGATTCGGTTAGATTTAACAAGCTCTACTCTCCCACGAAATTCGATGAATGTGATCATTTCGGTAGTAGTTATAATTGTGAGACGAAGATCACCTTTTATGAAGAATAAATGTTAGCTGTAAGCTTTGTGAACGTATTACAGAGACTGTCGATTCTGCGATCAAAGTTCATAATTTCTTGGAGGACATTTACAAAAATTGCAATTTCAAGAATGGGAAAGATAGAAATCGTCACAAATTTTAAGGCATGATTTCCCCAACATGTATTTTACTTGCTTGTCACAGGTTTTAGGTAGGATTATTAATTCTATAATTACGAGGTTGCCTTTTTTTGATATGAGATTATTATCTCATAGGCTGAGACTAAATATTTAAGATCTGCCCTGAGAATTTCAAAGTCAAAAGTTGTTGGGACTGCAGCAAGAAAAACTCCAGCTTCTTTCACAAGTAATTCGGTCATGTAGGTTTTTTCGGCAATGTCTCCGTCCAGTAATTCCTGGAAGCCCTTTTCTTGGAAGAGCGTTTTGTCAGCTCTAAGAGTATCAGCAATACTTTTATTCGCGTCAACGCCGACGACTCTTCGTGACCGTTGTTTGCAAACAGAAGAGCAGTCTGGAGGCACATTATACCCTTGGCCAAGTACACAAATTTTTGACATTTTTTCATCGGTTATTTCAATAATAAATTTTTTCAGGATTCTGTATACTACTAGACTCGATATTGCAACTAATTACTATATTCCGAAGGGTCAGTTCTGCAGCATTTCCATTTCCATATGGGTTTTCCCACTCACAGTTTGACCCAATAATTTTTCTTGCGCATTCAATAATCTTTCCTCCACTTCCCGCAATAAAATTCGCACCCACATCTACTGTTTCCGGTCTTTCGGTATTCTCTCGAAGTGTCACGCAGGGAACTTTGAGAATGCAGGCCTCTTCCTGCACGCCTCCGCTGTCTGTAAGAATCAGCCTAGATCCACTTTCAAGTTGCAGGAATTCCAGGTAGCCGAGGGGCTCAATCAATCTTGTGCCTTCAGGAACTTTGAGGCCAAATTCCCCTATCATTTTCACAGTTCTTGGATGAGCCGGGAAGATAACGGGAAGGCCGAATTCTTTGTAAATTTGCGAAAAACCATTCAGGATTCTACCAAGGCGTTCTTGGCTGTCGACGTTTTCGGCACGATGGACTGTGGCTGTGAAGTATTCTTTTTCATTCAAGCTGAGTTTTTCAAGAATATCCTCCCCACTTTTCGAGATATGGAGGTTCTGATAGGCTGCATCGACAACCGTATTTCCTGTAACAAATATTTTTTCTTGAGGGATGCCTTCGTTTAGTAGGTGTTTTTCTGAAGTTTCGGTTGGGGCAAAGAGATAATCTGATGTGTGATCTGCAATAATTCTGTTAGTTTCTTCGGGCATTTTCCTGTCAAAAGATCTAAGACCAGCTTCAACGTGCCCGATTTTAATCTGAAGTTTTGAAGCTGCAAGGACGCCTGCAAGGACAGTGTTTGTATCTCCCTGAACTAGGACAATATCTGGCCTGTCTGTTATCAGGATTTCTTCAATTCCGGCAAGCATTTTAGAGGTCTGTTCTCCATGTTTGCCAGAGCCTACGTCAAGGTTATATTTTGCCTGTGGGAGTTTCAGCTGTTCAAAAAAGATTTTGTCCATCTCATAGCTGTAATGCTGGCCAGTGTGAAGGATATAGTAGTCTATTCCCTGTTTTTCACATTCCCTTATTATAGGGCTCATTTTTATAATCTCTGGCCTAGTGCCGAGAATAATTGCAATTTTCATATTTTTACCATATCCATGCCAATAATTTCCTAAACTGTAGTAATTTTTAAAGAATTGATTTTATAATTATTTAAACTGTTCGGTCTGTGCCTATTACCTGTAGACCTTGTTTTCCCTCCTAGTTTTCTTTTTATTCATAATCCTCTTTTCGTTCCAACCGTAAAATAGATATAAAAATGTTCGCAATGTTACTTTTAAAAATAATTTCAAATTATAAAAAAGTTTTCCGGAATTTTACTGATAAATTGTATTTTAAGGGCAGACATGTGTAACTATTTATTTGGGAAACCACTGCACTCCTGAAGAGTACTATTTGTTTAGGAATAATCAATGCTTACAGGATAGCCAATAAGTGTAAAGTCAATCGAGTTCCTGATCTGAAAGAACTATGAAATTTTGTTAATGATTAAGAACAAGGAGGTTTTAGGATAAACTTATACAGAACCCCAAACTTCCAAAAGAGTGTTGCAACATCTAACTTCAGTTCATATACATAGGAC
>Ga0209585_10000474_pt1 | contig 15514 bp, 9 predicted proteins | sample NGEPerone_FD_185491 | JGI IMG/M metagenome (GOLD analysis project Ga0209585, IMG submission 185491) | Arctic peat soil microbial communities from the Barrow Environmental Observatory site, Barrow, Alaska, USA - NGEE Permafrost154B-one... | ecosystem: Environmental > Terrestrial > Soil > Wetlands... | reverse complement strand
TACCTGTTCTTACAAACGGATATACCAAGAGTTCAATGCTTTCATTCTTCGGTCGTGCGAACTACAGATTCATGGATAAATATCTCTTAACTGCATCAGTTCGTGCAGATGGTTCGTCGGTATTGGCCAAAGGACATCAATGGGGTTATTTCCCATCCGTTGCAGTTGCATGGCGAATGAACGAAGAATCGTTCCTAAAAAGTGCCGGATGGCTGGATAATCTGAAGCTGCGTGCCTCATGGGGTTTATCAGGTAATGCCGCCGTTGATCCTTACGGAACACTTACAACAGTTAGTAACAGCAGTACTTTCCCTGTTTATTATAACCTGAACGGAAAAGAATATTCGGGTAATATTCCCAATACATTCGGTAACGAAAATCTGACATGGGAAAAGACTGCCGCATTAAATTTCGGTTTGGACTTTGGAATCCTGAAGAACAGGATTTCAGGTAGTGTCGATGTTTATTTCAGCAATACCTACGATTTACTTTATATGAGGAGCCTTCCTGCATCGAATGTATTTCCAAATGTGCTCGATAATATTGGCAAAACCAAAGGATCGGGTATTGAACTTGGATTAAATACATTGATTGTCGATTCTAAAGATTTCAAATGGGATGTAAACTGGACAGCCGCATTCTACAAAGATGAAATCACCAGCCTTTCAGGAGGTATCACAAAAAACATTACCGGACGTACAGGTCAGATTATTGGCGAGCCGGTAAGCATTTACTACGATTATCAGGCCGAAGGTTGCTGGGGTGCCGGTGAATTTACTACCTACAAAGCTGACTGGCTGGCGCGTCATCCTGGTGGAACAATGACCATGACTGGTGATCCCGGAACGATTAAAATTTTAGATGTTGACGATGATGGCAAACTTACCGATGCAGACAAACGTGTTTACAATCGTAGTCCAAAAGCAGTTTTAGGTATGAATAATACGATTAGCTATAAGAATTTATCATTGTCAGTACTTGTCTATGCACGTCTTGGTGGATATCTTGACTACAATTTCAATAGCTTAGTCACTTATGATGGCTCTAACTGGGGCGATGTTGATTACTGGACACCCGAAAATCAGACCGCTAAATTCCCAACGCCAGGAAACAATTCAAATTGGAGTACTTATGGAAGCGCCGCACAGTATGAGAATGCATCGTATGTGAAAGTGAAAGATATTACGCTTTCTTACAACCTGCCAAAGAAACTTATCGCTAAAGTTGGTGTCGGAAATGTCAAGCTTTACGGGTCATTGAAAAATTATTTCACTTTTAGTAAAATTGACAATTATGACTCTGAACGCGGAGGTGCTGTTACCTTCCCATTGGCAAAACAGGTAATATTTGGTGTAAATGTTGAATTTTAAAAGAATTTAGAAATGAAAAATAAAATTTATATAACGCTGGTGGCTACAGCATTAATGCTTGGCATAACCACATCTTGCAGCGATTTCCTTAAAGAGGAAAACAAAGTCGGGCAAACTGCTGATTTACTTTACGCAACAGAAACAGGTGTTGAAAGCCTGGTTGCATCTTGCTACACCTACACTCGCACCTGGTATGGAAAAGAGGCCGCTTTGGGGCTTTCCGAAATGGGTACCGACCTGTTTTATTACGGTTTTGACAACAAACAGAAGAGTTTGAATTCGTATAAGATTACGGCCGAAAGCTTAGATGCCAATGTTTCTGACAATCCTTGCTTAGATCAATATTGGGAAGCATTCTTTACTGCAGTGAATGTTTGTAATACCACATTGGAGTATGTCCCCCAAAATACCCTTCTTTCAGCAGCGAAGAAAACACAGCATATGGGTGAAGCTCATTTCCTTCGTGCTTTCTATTACTGGCATATGGTAAATATTTGGGGTCCGGTTCATTATTATAAAGAATCCGTTAAAACAATTTCTACCGAGGCTTTCCGCGATTCTGAAGAATCTGTTTATAGCAATATCCTTGCTGACCTCGACGATGCTGCAAAAGAATTAGCAAGCGTCACAACAAAAACATCCAGTGTAAACTTGTGGGCTGTTCGTGCATTCAAGGCTCGTGTTCTTCTCTATGCCGCATCATGGTTAGGAGAGACTAGCCTCACAAGTAATACAGCTTATGCAGGTCAGAATCTTTATACACTTGCAAAGACTGAGGCTGACGCTGTCATTGGAAGTGGAATTGCTACCTTCTACAACAAGTACTCCGATGTCTGGACAATGACAAATGAAGATGTCACAAAAAATAGCGAGTCTATCTGGGGTGTATCCTATAGTCCTACTTTCTCTCTCAATGTGTTGCCTTACCGTATCAAAACAGACGCAAGCGGAAACTATCTTGATTATAACAACATCATATCCCGGACAGGGCGCAGTACAGGTGGCGGTAACGCAATGCTTCTCATGTTTGTTCCAAAATGGAACAATGCCGGCAGCGATTTAACCGATGTGTTCGTACGTTGTACAAGTATAACTCAAGCCCTGACTAATAGTGTAACCAAAGAAGTTGTTACATGTGGACCTACTTATTCGAAATATGGTCGTGGTTTTACCCGCTATGTTCCAACGCTTTATTTGGTTAACCTGTTCAACAAAAACAAAGCAACCGACCAGCGCTATGACGCGACTATCCGCGATGCCTATACGATTGCTCCAGGATTGGAACTCTCGTCAAAGAAATATCCTTTGATGACAGACACAGCGCTCTATTTTATGTCTGCTGATGCTTCTTCAGCCAAAGGTCAAGCCATGATAGCCCGGGCAAATAAACGTTACCGGATCCACACCCTGGTTGGTGGAGCTCTTCCTTTGTACACCTCTTTGGATCCTGCCACAGCACTTCCAACGACTACAATGCCAACGTTAGATCCATACAACGATGGCAGGTATAAGAATGTTGCTTATTGCGGTGACCAATCATTCTTCGCTATCAAGAAATTTGATACAGACGTATATACCCGTTCGGATAACGATAAAGTGACTCCTGAGATTTATGACCGCGACGTGATGGTACTCCGACTTTCCGAAATGTACCTGATCAAAGCTGAAGCCGAGCTGAAAACAACCGGAAGCGATGCAGCACTTGCTACTTTAAACATTCTTCGCGCTAAACGTGCCATTGCCGGAAAGGACAATCTGCTGACAGGTACTGTTGACATCAACACAATTCTTGATGAACGTGCACTTGAACTTTGCGGTGAACAACAACGCTGGTTCGACCTTAAACGGACAAAAACCTTGGTTAGCCGTGTAAAAGCCTACAATGCACAGGGTGCAGCAAGCGTTCAGGATTTTCATATGTTGCGCCCGATTCCGCAGGCACAAATGGATGCTATTACTAATAAAACAAGTGGTGTAGATCCAAAAGGTTTCTGGCAAAACCCAGGTTATTGATTAATTAATAGCACAATTTCACAAGACCTGTCAGTTTTAAAAAATCTGACAGGTCTTCATTCATTTTTAAACCATTAATGATGCTTACCCAAATTGGCCGTCTGTTCCTTTTATTGTTTCTATTATTTTCGGGCAAATCATTAATGGCTGAAAACTATGATTTTGTGGTTGCACAGGATGGAAGCGGCAATTTCACCTCCATTCAGAATGCCATCGATGCCTGTAAAGCGTTTCCCGATTCACGTGTCACCATCTTTGTAAAAAACGGGATCTATAAAGAAAAGCTTCAGGTTCCGTCGTGCAACACACAGCTATCGATTGTTGGTGAGAGCGTCGATAAAACCATCATTACGTTTGACGACTATTTTGATAAAATCAACCGGGGACGAAACAGTACTTTCTATACATCAACTTTGCTGGTGCAAGCCAATGACTTCATCCTTGAAAATATTACGGTCGAGAATTCATCCGGGCCAGTCGGACAAGCTGTTGCACTTCATGTTGAAGGTGATCAATGTGTATTTCGCAATTGCAGGTTTTTAGGATTTCAGGATACACTTTATGCTGCTGGAAGATTCAGCCGGATGTTCTTTACTAATTGTTACATCGAAGGAACAACAGATTTTATTTTTGGAGAAGCAACGGCGTTGTTTGAAGATTGCACCATCTGCTGTAAAGGTGATTCATACATTACTGCAGCCAGCACTCCCGAAGGAAAATCTTTTGGTTTTGTCTTTCTAAATTGCAAACTCACCGCCGTTGATGGCGTGAAAAAAGTTCACTTGGGCCGTCCGTGGCGTATTTATGCCAAAGCTGCTTTTCTGAACTGCGAAATGGGTTCTTTTATTTGTCCGGAAGGATGGCACAACTGGGATAAACCAGATGCAGAAAAAACCACCCTTTTTGCCGAATATAAAAATACTGGTCCCGGAGCATTGCTCAGTAAACGGGTAAGTTGGTCCCGTCAATTAACCGATGCTGAGGCTTCAGCATTTGCACCGGAAAAGATACTTGGTGATTGGATCACAAAATTCAAGTAATTCATAATTTACTATTCTAACAGATATGATCATTCGTAAATCAGCTTTCCTATTTTTGTCAGTTGCTCTATTTTCTTCTGCCGTCTTTTCCCAGGTTGATACCAAAAGTAAACAGACGAACGACTTGTACAAGAACATAGAATTTCAGATGCCCCGTGTTCAGGAACCAGCTATTCCATCCAATGCAGTTTCGATTACCGATTTTGGCGCGATAAACGGTGGACAGGTTCTATGCACCCAGGCATTTGCCCAAGCCATTGATGCCGTGTCGAAGAAAGGTGGCGGCAAGGTAATTGTTCCGCGCGGAATCTGGCTCACAGGACCCATCACGCTTAAAAGTAACATCGAAATCTATACGGAAGGTGGCGCCATGGTCGTTTTTAGCACCGATAAAAGTTTGTACCCTTTAGTTGAAACCAATTTTGAAGGTTTTAATACCTGGCGTTGTATGTCGCCTGTAAACGGCCGCAACCTTGAAAATATTGCCATCACCGGGAAAGGTCTTTTTGATGGTTCTGGAGAGGCCTGGCGGGCAGTCAAAAAGGAAAAACTAACTGATTCGCAATGGAAAAAGTTGGTGGCTTCAGGTGGTTTGTTGGGCGAAAATGGCAAAACATGGTATCCATCGCAACAGTTCATCAATGGTGAAAAAGTGGCTGAAATGAATGTTCCCCGCGACCTGAAAACCAAAGCCGAATTCGAACAAGTCAAAGATTTTCTTCGCCCTGTAATGATCAGTTTAATCTCGTGCAAAAAAGTACTCATCGATGGACCGACTTTTCAGAATTCTCCAGCCTGGTGTATTCATCCGTTGTGGTGCGAAGATTTTACATTGCGCAACACAACGGTTAGGAATCCATGGTATTCGCAGAATGGAGATGGAATCGACATCGAATCATGTAAAAACAGCATCATTCACGATAGCAATTTTGATGTGGGCGACGATGCCATTTGCATCAAATCGGGAAAAGATAAGGAAGGTCGCGACCGGGGCATCCCAAATGAAAACCTGATTGTGAAAAACTGCATCATATATCATGGACATGGTGGCGTTACCGTTGGAAGTGAGATGTCCGGAGGCGTTCGTAACCTCCATGTTTCGAACTGTACTTTCATCGGAACGGATGTGGGTCTTCGGTTTAAAAGCAACCGTGGTCGTGGCGGAGTGGTCGAAAACATCTATATTTCGGATATTGAGATGATGAATATTCCAACGCAGGCTATTTCGTTCAACCTCTATTACAGCGGAAGATCAGCATCCGAAGACATTGAGGCGGGAGACAACAGTTCAGTTGAAAAACTATTGCCCGTTACAGAAGATACCCCGCAGTTTAAGAACATCTTTATTCGTGATGTGAACTGTAAAGGTGCTTCACTGGGAATATTCCTCCAGGGATTACCAGAGATGAGCCTCGAAAATATCCTCCTCGAAAACATCCAAATGGAAGCTGATTACGGTATGATCTGCTCCGATGCCAAAAATGTAACCATCAAAAACCTGACCCTCAAAACAAAAAAGACGCCTGTGATTGATCTCCGGAACAGTGCTGATGTTACTATTGACGGGCTTGTTACGAAGAATGATGCCTTACCTCTAATACGTGTTTCAGGTTCAAGAACCGGAAATACTGTTTTCAAAAATGCAGGAGTGATTAATCCTGAAAAACAACTTGATATTGAAAAAGAGGTCGGGAAAGATCTTGTTAAGCTTGAAAAATAATCGGCTTTCATCCGAATATACTGAAAATATTATTCCCTCAGACCTCGCTGGCTCGTTCGTACTGGTACGATTGTTCCGCCAGACCTCGTTGGCTCATTTGTACTAGTATGATTGTTCCGCCAGACCTCGTTGGCTCGTTCGTACTAATACGATTGTTCTGCCAGACCTCGCTGGCTCGTTCGTACTGGTACGATTGTTCCGCCAGACCTCGTTGGCTCATTCGTACTAGTATGATTGTTCCGCCAGACCTCGTTGGCTCGTTCGTACTAATGAAATGGTTTCTCTTTCTGCTTCCACTTATCGCACCAATATTCCCCTTTGTATACCGCTGTGGTTGGTGATTCGAACAATTTCTGCTTCATGCTCGTTTCCGGTAATAATTTGGATAATTTTACATTTCATAAGTAATTCTTTCGAACTTTACCGAATGGCAGAATTGGAATATATAGTTGATGTCAGGCATGTTAAGAAATCGTTTAAAGATGTTCAGGCCGTCAAAGGGGTAAGCCTGACAATCAGGCAGGGAGAATTTCTTGCTTTGCTTGGGCCGAATGGAGCCGGTAAAACCACCCTGGTTGAAATGATTGAAGGGATTCAACATCCCGACGAGGGTGAGATTTTCATCGAAGGTAAACAATGGAAGAACCACCAGCACGAATTGCACCAGATGATCGGGCTTTCCCTTCAGGAAACCCGGTTTATGGATAAACTTACAGCTTACGAAACCATGCGCTTATTTGCCAGTTTTTATAAACTCGATTCCCATCGTGTGGATGAAGTTTTTAAATTGATTGGCTTGGAAGAAAAGAAAAAATCTTTCGTAAATAACTTATCTGGTGGTCAGCGCCAACGGTTGGCACTGGGAGTTGCAGTGCTTAACAAACCGAAGATCCTGCTTCTCGACGAACCAACAACAGGTCTCGATCCCAATGCACGTCACGAGATATGGAATATCCTGCTTGATCTGAAGAAAGAGCACAACACTTCACTGCTTCTTACTTCCCATTACATGGAAGAAGCAGAATTTCTTTGCGACCGGATTGTAATCATGGATCAGGGAACAATATTGGCCGGAGGGACTCTTGAGGAAATATTGAAACTTGGCGGACACCACTCATTGGACGAATTATTTATCAACCTCACCGGACGCCATATCTATGAATAGAATAACCAATCATCAGCTTTACCGTTTGATCGCTGCACATTTGGCAGAAATTGTCCGCGAACCAGCCGTTCTATTCTGGGGCATTGTTTTTCCGATATTGATGGCCTGGGGACTCGGAATTGCGTTTACTCAAAAGGGTGAAGTACACTTCAGGATGGCTCTCGTAAAAACGATTACCGGCCAGGATACGATCAAGGAAACAAAACTTGCCAGCTACTTAGCGGCAAATGGTGTGATAAAAGACAGCACCTATTCCATGCTGCTTAAAAATGAAAAATTGGGAGATGTAAATCTTACTTTTTTCGAAACGTCATGGACAAATGCCTTTACGATGCTTAAACAGGGGAAGATATCGTTGATTGTTGAAGACAGGACAACTGACACGAAATATCATTTCGATCCGGCAAATGCTGAAGCAAAAACGGCCTATCAGCTGATATCAAACCTGTCTTCTTATGGTCCGGGTTTTTATAACGACAATCAATCAAGTATTGAACCACTCACATTGAAAGGAACAAGGTATGTCGATTTTCTAATACCGGGCTTACTTGCGATGGGCATCATGATGTCATGTAGCTGGGGAATCAGCTATACAATTATCGACCGTCGATCGAAGAAACTGCTTCGAAGGATGGTGGCTACGCCAATGCGAAAGTCAAACTTTTTGCTTGCGCTGATAATTGCCCGGTTCTCGATGAATGTGGCAGAAGCCGCTTTGCTTTTTCTGTTTGCCTGGTTGTATTTTGGGACAACCATTCAGGGAAGCTGGCCAGCTTTGATTGCATTGTTCTTAGCCGGAAATATTGCCTTTTCGGGGATTTCGATATTGATTTCCTCGCATACTGCAAATCCTGAAATAGGAAATGGGATCATAAATGCGCTGGTAACACCAATGATGGTTGTTTCAGGTATTTTCTTCAGTTATCACAATTTCCCCGATTGGACAATTCCAATCATTCAATACCTTCCGCTCACAATGATTGCCGATAGTTTCAGAAGTATCTTTAACGAAGGGGCCGGATTTATGGATGTCTGGCGCGAAGCCCTTGTACTCACTTCTATCGGAACAGTATCGTTTATAATTGGCTTGAAAATATTTAAATGGTATTAGAAAAAAAACCTTATGTATCAGAAAGACTACATTTTAAGAATGATTGAGATGATCGGCGATCTGATTGCCGCATTGCTGGGTTTGATCAAAAAAGGTGATCTTGAACAGGCTGAAAAGATCCTCGAGCGGGGCTATTTTGAACTGCTCAGGCGGGATGCATCCTATTTCCAGTTGATTCCTAAAGAGCAGCTAACCGACAAATTACTTGGCGATCATCATTATACGAATGGTCATCTTGAGGTACTTTCTGAACTTTTCTTTGCTGAAGCGACGTTAAGCGAGGCCCAGAAGAAACTGAATAACAGCCTTATTTGTTATGAAAAATCTTTCGTGTTGCTCGAATTTCTTGAACAGGAAGATAAGACGTGGTCGGCTAAACGCGAAGAACGAAAAATCCTGTTGAAGGAGCGGATCGCAGTTCTTTCGGAAAAAGTAGTACCTAAACTTTAAATATTGCCCTTTAGTTCCGATATTTTTTGAAAACGGTCGTTACAGTATGTCCGCCAAACCCAAATGTATTATTCAGAGCAACCAGAATTTCCTTTTTAGTTGCTTTATTCGGAGTAAGGTCTAATTGCGGATTTATATCTGGATCAGTCTCTATTAAATTTATAGTTGGAGGAATCGTACTCTGTTCAATTGCTTTTATACAAGTAATTGCTTCAATCGCACCTGCGGCTCCTAATAAATGACCTGTCATCGATTTTGTAGCGCTGATTTTAATTTTAGTCAACGATTGATCAAAAACTTTTGCGATCGCTTTGCACTCACTGATATCTCCGGCAGGTGTGGACGTAGCATGTGCATTAATATATGAAACATCATCTGTCTTTAATCCCGAATCAAGTAAGGCTCCTTCCATGGACAATATCGCACCTAAGCCGTCGGGGTGGGGTGCCGCGATGTGATAGGCGTCTGATGCAGCGCCGTAGCCTACAAGCTCGCAATATATTTTAGCTCCCCGTTTTAATGCATGTTCAAGTTCTTCAACCATTAATACACCCGAACCTTCACCCATTACAAAACCATCACGTGATTTATCAAACGGACATGATGCAGTTTCGGGGGAATCATTCAGTGTTGATAACGCTTTCATCGAATTAAAACCTCCAATGGCTGCAGGCGTAATTGGAGCTTCTGCACCTCCGGCTATAATAATATCAGCACGCCCAAGCCGGATAAGATCCAACGCGTTGGCAATTGCATTGTTCGATGAAGCACAGGCAGAAGCGACAGAATAACTAACGCCATGAAATCCATATCGGATGGATATTTGACCTGCCGCTATATTAGGGATCATTTTAGTCGCAAAAAAAGGGTTGAATCGCGGGATTAAAGCGTTTTGTCCAAAGTTTAAAATTTCTTCTTCAAATGTTTGCATACCTCCCATTCCCGTTGCCATAATAACCCCTACTTTATTACGATCACACTTTTCGAGATTTAATCCTGAATCAGTTATACATTCTCCGGTAGCAGCCAATGCATATTGGGTAAAAAGATCCATCTTTCTGATTTCATGTTTTTCGATGTATTGAAGTGCGTCAAAGTCCTTTACTTCGCAGGCAAATTGTGTTTTATGGTAAGTTGTATCAAATTTGGTAATTAAAGATGCTCCACTTTTCCCTCCAATTAGGTTTGTCCAAAAATCTTCAACATTATTACCAATTGGCGTTACGGCACCCAATCCGGTTACAACAGCTCTTCTCATAATCATTTATATTTTGAACTTCAGCGGTTTATCCTTTCAACCGTGATTATCTGACAAGTGAGTTTAAAACAAGTTTTTACTTTTTTTAATAGTACAAAAAAAGCGGGACAATTTGCCCCGCTTTCTTTGAATTTATTTCTGATTGAGTAATTTAATCCGTCGAAGGTTTTTTCTTCTTTTGAATTTCAACCTGATCACGTAATCCATGTAGTACAACGCGGGTACAAATACCAGCGTAAGAAAGGTCGCAAAACTTAGTCCGAAGATGATTGTCCAGGCCAATGGTCCCCAAAAAGCAACATTGTCGCCACCAAAGTAGATATGTGGGTTTAACTCGGTAAACATCGTCACAAAGTTGATATTCATTCCTACTGCCAACGGAACAAGTCCAAGCATGGTTGCAGTCGCTGTTAAAACGACGGGTGTAATACGTGTTCTTCCGGCCATGACAATCGCTTCACGGGTTTTTAAACCTGCTTCTTTCATCCTGTCGCAGAACTCGACAATCAGGATTCCATTTCGAACCACAATACCTCCCAATGCCACAACGCCTAATCCGGTCATCATGATTACGAGATCCATTTTGAAAATCATTACACCGAGCAATACCCCGATAATACTGAATATGACCTCACTCAAAATAATGATCGTCTTACTGATCGAACCAAACTGCGTAATCAGGATAAAGAAGATGATTCCGAGTGCAATCACCATCGCTTTCCCAAGGAATGCAGATGTCTCGTCCTGGTCTTCCTGTTCACCAGTCAGTTTGATCTCAGTCCCTTCATGTTTACTGAACGTAGTAGCCAATCTTTCGATTTTAGGAACGATATCATTGGCAGAATAACCAGAAACAACATTTGAGTAAACCGTAATCACACGTTTCTGATCCAAACGTTTGATACCAGCATAAGACGTGGAGTAATTAATTTTTGCCACTGTTGATAATGGCACACTCCTCAATTGTCCACTGTTCATATCACGGTAGGTAATCATCAGATTGACCAACGCATTGATGTTATCCCTTGTAACTTTGCGATAACGCAAGGTGATAGGATACTCATCTTCATCCTGTTTGAATTTTGAAATCTCCTTACCGAAAAGCGCAGTGCGGATTTCAAGACCAATTTGCCCTGTCGAGAGTCCTTCACGCATGGCACGATCGCGGTCAATGTCAATAATGATTTCGGGAGAGTTCATCTCGAAGTCAGTTTTCAATTCAGCGATTCCCGGAATCCTTAAAGAATCAAGATAATCCTTGAAAGCATATGCGTCAGCTACAAGAAAGTCAAGGTTTTCGCTGGTTACCTCAATATTAATTGGCTTTCCGGTTGGAGGACCCATTGAATTCTTATCGACTGTCACTTCGGCGCCAGGGATATTGGCAACATCCTTCCGCATCATTTCCATATATTGGGTCGTCGAAATACCTGTTGTCCGTAATTTGTGCTCCACAAAGTTGACCGAGATCTTTCCCTTGTTGTAAGGTTTCCCAGCAGAGGAGAATCCCTCTTCTTCAACACCAATGGTAACATTTGATATAATTGATTCAACATCAGGATTATTCGCCCCAATAGATTTATAAACAAGCTTTTCTGCAATCCTTGTTACACTATCAGTAACTACCTGATCAGTACCACCCGGCATTTTGATGTAGACCAAAATATTATTCGGATCGTTATCAGGAAAAAATAACACTTTAGGCTTCACAACACTTGTAAGAATAATTGTAAAGAAGAACAGTGCAATCATTGAAACTAACATATATACTGCGCGGTTTCCTCTCAGCGAATAGCGAAGGGTTCTTTCATAAATTCCCATAATCCAAGGCCATAATTTATCCTGGAATCCAGCAATCCAATGCTGTATCGCGAAATGGTAAGCAAGTACAAGCAGAACCACCATCATTAGGAAATTGCCAAGACCAAACATCTTTGTAGCATAGAATAAAAGGGAAATTCCAAAAACTACGATCAGGAATCTGCGGATCTTTCTCCAGTCTTTCTTGGTATCTACCTCAGCATCATATTCGTGTTGCATAAACGATACTGCAAAAACAGGATTGAAAATATAGGCCACGAAAAGAGATGCGAACAGTGTTATAATAAGGGTTACAGGCAAATAGTGCATAAACTGTCCGACAATGCCGGGCCAGAATGCCAATGGGAAGAAGGGTGCGAGTGTTGTTAAAGTTCCTGATAATATAGGCATAAAAACCTCTCCTGCAGCCAACTTCGCAGCTACTTTTATATCAGGGTTCTTTCGATGCAACCGGTGCGTATTTTCAATCACAACGATGGCATCATCAACTACAATTCCCAGCGCAAAAATAAACCCGAACATTACAATCATGTTCAAAGTGAATCCGATTCCCGGTAGGACCAGATAGGCCACTGCCATAGAGAGCGGAACCGAAAGACCCACGAAAAAGGAGTTCGTGAAGCCCATAAAGAACATCAGGACAATAGTAACAAGGATAAATCCAATGATAATCGTGTTGTTCAATTCTTCAAGCGTGTTGCGTGTAAACCGACTTTGATCACCTGTGATAGTAAGAGTTAAATCAGCGGGGAAATCTTTTCCCTTCAGCTGATTGTCAACGATATCTACGATCTGATCTGATGCATCCAAAAGATTGGCGCCGCTCTTTTTGATCACATTCAGCGTGATCACGTTATTCCCGTTAAGGCGGGCAAAACTCTCCTGTTCTTTAAAATCATCCCTGATCTCTGCAATGTCACTCAACTTCACAAAAGCTCCGCTTGAGGAGTGAACAACGATATCCTTTAAGGTACTGACATTCTGAAACTGACCTTTAATACGTACCGTATTTTTTGTCCCGTTGGTATTAATAGTACCTCCCGAAATAGTGAGGTTCTCACCAGCCACAGCCTGTTCGATATTGCTAAAGGTCACTTTTGCAGCCTGCATCTTAAAAATATCGGCGTCAATCTGAATTTCACGCTCCAACGCACCAACAATATCTACACGGGTAATTTCTTTAACCCCTTCAATCTTGTCCTGGGCTACTTCAGCATATTTCTTCAGCTTATCGAGACTATAATTTCCCGAAATATTGATGTACATCACCGGAAATTCGGAGAGGTCGATATCCAGAATTTGAGGCTGATCGGGTAAATCGTTCGGAAGATCAGTTTTCGATTTGTCGACCGCATCGCGCACCCTTTGCTTGGCATCTGTAACCGAGATTTTAGGGTCGAATTCCACTACGATTGATGAGAAATCGGGAACAGAGTTGCTGGTAACTTTCTTCACATCATTAATCGATTTCAATTGTTTCTCGATCGGACGAGTAACAAGATTCTCGATATCCTCGGGCGAAGTTCCCGGGTAAGGGGTATTCACAATGATATATGGAATCACAACCTGAGGGAATTGTTCTTTCGGAATCTGAACGTAATTCATCAACCCGAGGATCGATATCAGGACAGCAAGTACATAGATGCTGGTCTTGTTATCAATCGCCCAACTGGTTGGGGCAAACTCTTTTATTTTGTGTTTAATATCTGACATAACTTGTAATTGTTACGATTAAAATATGATTTGGGTACCTTCGTTGAGGTTTTGGTAACCTGAAGAAACAACTTTATCACCTTCAGCAAGTCCTTCCAGAATTTCTGTAACTCCATTGTAATTCATTCCTTCTTTAACCTGACGTTTTGTTGCAACCCATTGATTTGCTTGCTGAACAGCTACATAAATGTATTTGCCCTCTTTATTGCTCTGAACATAATTCACCGGGATACAAATTGCCTTCTCATTCAAATAATCTTTGATCTTCACATAAGCAATCATATTTGCTCGCAATACGACCTCACCCGACTGAATTTTACATTCAACCTGGAATGTTCTGTTAGTAGGATCAATAAAACGGCTGACAAAACTTAATTTCGATTCAATTTCTTTTCCAAGATCAGGAAAACGAACAATTACTTTATTTCCATTTTCAATTTTTGAGGAATAGTTTTCCGAAACATCAGCCTTAATTTTTGCTAAATTCATATTGATTACCCTTATAGCAGAGGTTGGTTGTCCCGGTGAAGCCATCTGACCTACTTTCAGCGGCATACTCTCCACTGTTCCGTTGATGGGTGAGATCACGCTGGCCATATCAATCTGCCCCTGCATGGTTTTAATCTTATTTTCGAGTCCTTCCTTGTTTGTTTTAGCCTGAAGGAACTGTATCTCGCTGCCAATATTTTTAGCCCATAGTGCTTTTTGCTTTTCGAAAAGATTGGTTGCAAGGTCAAGTTGGGTTCTCAGTTCAACAAGTGACTGTTTCAGAACCTCGGAATCCAATTCTGCCATTACCTGTCCTTTCTTAACATTTGAACCTTCGGTAACATAAACAGCGGTGATAATCCCTGCAGTCTGTGGACTAACTGCAACGTTCTTATCACCATCAACAACACCTTGCACTTCTATATAATGGGTGAAAACACAATTGGTAACAGGTTCAATTTTCACAGTTATGGATTTTGATTCTCCCTGTATTCCATTCGGATATACCTCAGCTTCGAGATTAGCTATCTTTGTGGCTAATTCATCATGCTGAACCTTAAGTTTTTCTAATTCCCCTTTCTTATCGGTAGATTGATTACACGAAACCAGGGCAGCGGCAATCGCTAAAGTGTAAATAATGTTTTTCATATAAATGGTTATTTTGAGATTTTCTGATTGATATTAAATAATTTTTCAAGTTTTGTTTTAGCTCCAACTACATCATATATACCTTGATAATAATTGGTTAGATTGGTCAGGTATTGATTCTGAATCGTCATTAGTTCCTGGCTGGAAGAGATTCCCTGTTTGTATTTCTCCAAGGTACGCTGGTAAATAATATCAGACAATTCCTTACTTTTTTTCTGAATCTGGAACTTATCCAGCTTAGAGCGCAGATCGTTTTGAAATTGTGACGATTGCATTATCAAAGTGTTTCCAGCATAGAGCTTGTTGTTTGTTGCCTTTTCGAAAGCCATTCTTTTTTGCGAAACCAAGGCTGACCTTTGACCGCTGCTGAAAATCGGAATACTTAAATTGATACCCACCACATCTTTGGGCGCAAAATCAAACGCCGGTGTTTTCCACTTCTCCTGATGGTTATAATAGGCTGAAAGAACAGGCAATGAGTTGCTCATTTCTCTTTTATAATCGAATTTTGCAAGCAATTCGGATGTTGTCAGCAGTTTAAAGTCAACGCTATTCTCAAGGATAAACGGTTCGTGCGCTAATGCGGTAAGATCGGCAACCTGCGACTCTTCCATTCCGAGCTGATCAGTCAATTTAATATTTGAACTATCAGCAAGACCCAATTGAATTTTCAAAAGCTTACCAGCCATATCGAGGTTATTGTCGATTTGAAAGAT
>Ga0209585_10000473_pt1 | contig 15515 bp, 12 predicted proteins | sample NGEPerone_FD_185491 | JGI IMG/M metagenome (GOLD analysis project Ga0209585, IMG submission 185491) | Arctic peat soil microbial communities from the Barrow Environmental Observatory site, Barrow, Alaska, USA - NGEE Permafrost154B-one... | ecosystem: Environmental > Terrestrial > Soil >... | reverse complement strand
CCTCGGTGAACCTGGCTGGGTCCGCGAGCGTGACGGCTTCGTCGCAGAACACCGCCGATGGGCAGACGGCCGCCAAGGCCGTGGACGGGGTGGTCGACGGGTACCCCAACGACTACACGGCCGAGTGGGCGACGGTGAAGGGCAAGGCGGGGAGCTGGTTGCAGCTGGACTGGGCTCAGGCGCAGACGATCGACCGGGTCGTGCTGTACGACCGGCCCAACCTGGTGGACCAGGCGACCGGTGGCACGTTGGCGTTCAGCGACGGGTCGTCGGTGGTGGTCGGGCCGTTGCCGAACGACGGTTCGCCGCTGGTCGTGACGTTCTCGCCGAGATCGGTGACCGGCATGCGGTTCACCGTGACGAGCGTGCTGAGGGGTACCGCGAACGTCGGGCTCGCCGAGATCGAGGTGTGGACACCCTGAGGGGTGGACCCGGGAAGATGGGCAGGGGCCGGGAGCGATCCTCTGGCAGGATCCCAGGCGTGCCGTGGGTGTCGACAAGGAAGCGCAGGGTGATGTCGGATGAGTTCGGAATCCAACGGTCGACGATGGGCGGCGGCGCCCACGGGGGGCCTGCCTCGGCTCGCGGTTGTCTTCGAACCGACCGCCGTCCAGTTCTTCGACGTGGTCGACGCAGCTACTGACACCTGGGAGACGGTGTGGCTCATCGATCGCAGCATCGAGGGACTGGGCAATCTGCCGCGGCTGCTGGCTCGATCAGGGGAAGTCATCGACACCACGGGACTCGACCCGAGCGAGGTGAAGGAGGCGCTTCGCGAACGGCCAGTCCAGGGGCTCATCGCGTTCGGTGACATCGTGCTCGTGCGGGCGGCCCACATCGCGGAGGAGCTCGGGCTGCCCTTCTACTCGCCCGCGACCGCGACGAGACTGACGAACAAGTTCGAACAGCGACAGGCGTTCCGTGCAGCCGGCATCCCGACGCCTCGAAGCGTGCTGCTTCCTGCCGGTGTCAGCGCCGCCACGTGCCGCGCGATCGTGGCGGACGTGACGTTCCCGGTCATCGTGAAACCGACTGTCGGCAATGGCAGCCGGGGGGTCTACTCGGTCGACGACGTTGCGTCGCTCGTCGCGCTCGTCGAGGCCGGCACACTGGCTCGGGCGGACCAGGACGTGGTCGTCGAGGAACAGATAACGGACAGTTGGCGTGTGGACGAGCGGCCCTATGCCGACTACGTCTCGGTCGAGTCCTTCCTGAGCCACGGACGGGCCTCGCACTTCACTCTGACGGGGCGGATGCCCCGAGCCGAGCCGTTCCGGGAGACCGGTGCGTTCCAGCCGAGCAACGTCTCACCCGAAGAGTGGCAGATGGCGATCGAGGCCGCGGAGGAGGCGCTTGCGGCGCTGGGAGCGGAGATCGGCGTCTTCCACACCGAAGTGAAGTTCGCGCCGGAAGGGTGCCGCATCGTCGAGGTCAACGGACGCCTCGGCGGGGGCAGGATCGGGCAGATCGCGTCGCTCGTGACTGGCCGCTCCCTGTTCAGGGAGGCCGGCCGCGTGGCTCTGGGCGAAGAGGTCGACGTCAGCGGATCCCAGTTCTCGGCGATCGGCTTCTACTACGGTCATCAACCGCCGGTGGGTGCGCGCACCATTGTTGGGCTCGATGGGCTCGACGCTGTTCGGCAGTTTCCTGGTGTTCTCGAGGTCGTGGTGAACCGCCGCCCGGGCGATCCCCTCTGGGGCTGGGAGGAGGGCTCGCGGGGGTACATCTACTCCGTCTACGGCAAGGTCGACACGTACGACGAGCTGTGGGCAATGCTGGACAGAGTACGCGACACCGTCCGAATCTCGTACGAAACGTGACAAACAGGTGCGCGCTCACGTGGTGCGCATCGTGGATCCATCCCAAGTGATGCGCGATACCGTGCCCGCAGTCAGAAGTGGCATCCAGCCACTGCGAGGCGACCGGCGGATCCCGTGACAGGAGTGGTGCCCGATGGATGGTGAGTCGCCCGCCGCTGCTCCAGCGTCGAGCGAGGGTCTCGCGACCTCGCTCGGATACGACCCGAACGGCGTGCCGCCTCCTGGCGACTCCCGGCCCGCCGACGAGTCATTGCTGGAGATCCTGCTCGGCTCGGCCGTTCGTCACGCGGATCGCCCAGCGCTCGTGCACAGCGGTGACGCGATCACCTATGCCGACACGTTCGCGGTCGCACGCAGCATCGCGGCCACCCTCGCGGCGCGCCTTCCCGGCGCTGGATCGCCCTTCGTGGCGTTCGTGGGATCTCGCACGGGCACGGCGTATCAGCACCTCCTTGGCGTCCTTCTGGCCGGTCGCGGGTACGTGCCGCTGGAGCCCGAGCAGCCGCCGCGGCGGCTTGTCTCGCTCCTGGAGCAGGCCGGGGTCTCCTGCATCCTGGCGGAGTCGACGTCATTGCCGCTCGTTGCCGAGATCTGCCGAGGGTCTCGTCGGGCCATGACCGTTGTCGTGACGGATGTGCCGGCGGCCTCCCTGTCGGCCGTGGACATCCCCGGCCCGCACGTGCTGGTGGGTCGTGACATGCTCTCGCCGCACGAGGACTATGTGCCCCTGGCAGTGGCGCCCAGTGATCCGGTGTACATGCTCTTCACCTCGGGGAGCACCGGCGTTCCCAAGGCTGTGGTCATCAACGATCGGAACGTGCGGGCGTTGCTCGACGCGACGAGGGAGGTGATTCGCCTCGGGCCCGATGACGTCACAGCGCAGCTGTACAAGCTGTCGTTCGACCCATCTGTCTTCAACATCCTCATGACCTGGACGGCGGGTGCAGCGCTGGTGATCCCGACGTCCGACATGAGCGTGCTGGACGAAGCGCAGCTCATCGCTCGCCACGGCGTCACCATGTGGAGCTCGGTCCCGTCCAGGTCGACGCTCATGCTCCGCATGCGTCAGCTCAAACCCGGCGCGTATCCCACGCTGCGCTATGTCAGCCAGGGTGGAGAGGCGCTGACGAGCGAGCTTGCCCTTGCGTGGTCGCTCGCCGCGCCGAATGCGCTTGTCTACAACCGCTACGGACCGACCGAGGCAACCGTCTTTGTGACGCGCTACTCGTGGGATGGCAGCGGGTCGGTGGCCGAGTCCCCCGACGGGCGGGTGCCGATCGGCTACCCACTCGACGGTGTGACGGTCGCGATCGTGGACGAGGAGTTTGGCGAGGTCCCGGACGGTCAGGTGGGAGAGCTGCTCCTCGCCGGGCCCCAGGTGTGCGAGGGGTACTGGCGCGACCCGGAGCGGACGATGCAGTCGTTCGTCGCCGTGCAGGGCCGGGCCGGTGCCTACTACCGAACGGGCGATCTTGTGCGACGGCCCACCGCAAGCGGCCCGCTGCACTTCCTCGGGCGGATCGACCACCAGGTCAAGGTGCTCGGCCGGCGCATCGAGCTGGGTGAGGTCGAGGCCGTCGCCCGCAGCGCGCTGCAGGTGGATGAGGCCGTTGCGCTCGGGTGGCCTGAGACGGACGGGGGGTTCGACGGCATCGAGTTGTTCGTGGTGGCGCCCAGCGGAGGCCGAATGGCTGACGCCCGCGAGCGGTTGACCTCGTTGCTGCCGCCTGAAGCGGTCCCGCGGCACGTGCGCTACGTCGCTGAGCTGCCGATGACGGCCAACGGCAAGCATGACCGCACCGAGCTGCGCCGGATCCTTGACGCGCCGGTTGGCCGGGCGGGTACATGATGTCGGACCGGACCGGCGTCTCGCCCCGCGGGAAACGGTCAGGTCATTGCAGCCTGGAACTCACGGTGCGGTGCACTCGTTGACGGCTGTCCGGATCGCTGCCACGCTCTGGAACGTCGAGCGACGAATGAGGCGCTCGGGGAATTCGACCTGCAGTTCGTCCTCGAGTCCCAGCATCACGTTCACCGTGGCGTGCGAGGTCAGCCCGACCAGATAGAGGTCGTCGTCGTCCTTGATCGTCGCGACATCCACAGCCAACTGACCGTGCTCCGCCAGAACGCTGCGGATCCTTTCGTCGATCATGATGTCCTCTCGGCCTGTCGTAGGGTGAGTGCGTATCCGCCCGTGGCAGATCCTCTCATGCACACCGAGGAGTGCGGCGGCCCAGAGTGTCGAGCGGCCGGGCGCAGGTATCCTTTCGCGAAGCGAGGAACCACCCGCTTCGGCGCACACGGAAAGGCAGGCACTCGGTGGATCCGACGAGGGCCCTGCGCGTGGGCATCGACATCGTCTCGGTCGACGACGTCGATGCCAGTATCCGGCGGTTCGGCGACCGGTACCTCCAGCGGGTGTTCACGGCGCACGAGCTCGAGACGTGCGCCGGTACCGAAGGGCCGAGCGCGAGCCGGCTCGCCGCGCGCTTCGCAGCGAAGGAAGCCGTGCTCAAGGTGCTTCGCCCGGGCGACATCTCGCCCCTGTGGCGTGAGGTCGAGGTGTGGCGTCATGAGTCGGGATGGTGTGACATCCGGTTGCACGGCAGCGCCGCGGATCTCGCGGCGCAGGCCGGCATCGGCGATCTCGCGGTCTCGGTGACGCACGAGAGGAACTCCGCTGCAGCCGTCGTGGTCGCGGCAGCCATGGACGTGCCGCCTGGACATCGGACGTGAGCGCCGGTGCGCTCGTCGGGGACGGTCTCACAATGATGCGACCGACCTGGTTCGGACCCGAAGGTTCCCCGCTCTTCGGCTGGCTGCACCTTCCTGCCGATCAGCGAGTCCGGGGGTTCGTGGTCCTCTGCCCGCCGATCGGCCTCGAGCTGCTCATCACCTACCGGACGCTGCGCATCCTCGCGGACCGGCTGGCTGCGGCGGGTGTCGGGGCGCTCCGCTTCTCTTACGCCACAACTGGAGACTCCGCCGGCGACTCCGCGGACCCGGATCGAGTCGCTCGATGGCTCTCCAGCGTCGCTGACGCAGTTGCCTACGCTCGAAGCACAGGTGCCACGAGCGTCGTCGGTGTGGGCTTGCGACTCGGAGCGACGCTCGCCGCGTCCGCATCGCGAACGTGCGCCTTCGACGGGCTCGTGCTGTGGGACCCGTGCGAGTCGGGGGCGTCGTTCCTGAAGGAGGAGCGCGCCCTGTTTCGGCTCGGTGTTCCAGCGCGGGAGCGGGCGTCAGATCTCCAGGGGGGGATCGAGGGACCGGGAGCGGTGTACGACGCCGAGACCGTTGCCGAGCTCGGCCGCGTCCGCATCGAGGACCTGCTCGATGTCCAGGGGGACGAGGGCGTGGGAACCGCGCATCCCGGCGCCGGCCCTGTGCTCGTGGTGACCCGCACCGAGTCCCGGGCGCGAGAAGGCGTACGGCGGGTGGCGTCGGCCGCCGGGGTCGAGTCTCGTGAGGCCCCCGGGCAGCCCGGACTGTTCGACTGGCACGGAATGACCGTGCCAGTCGACACCCTCGAGCAAATCGTCTCGTGGACCTCTCGGCTCCTGCCCGACGAGCGCGTGGAGGTCACGCCGCAGAGCCGGGCTGCGGCCGTCGTCGCGACAACGGAGGATGGGAGGGCCATCCGTGAGCGCGTGGTCGAGCTTGGTGAGTCGCGTCTCTTCGGGATCATGACCGAGGTCGATGGGGCTGGGCAGACGGCCATGGTCCTGACCAATGCGGCGCCGCCCGCATGCCACCTCGGCCCGGCCAGGTTGTGGGTCGAGCTCGCGCGTACCTGGGCGCCACGCCTCGGAGGGGTGCTCCGCTTTGATGAGTCCGGCAACGGTGACAGTCCCGGGGGCGACAGCGATGCGACCCTGCCCTACACCCCGGCAGCGGTTCGAGACGTTGTGGCAGCCGTGCAGACGGCCCGAGCGGGCGGCGCGCGCGAGATCAGCCTCACGGGGCTCTGTGCTGGTGCCTGGGCGTGCCTGCTTGCCGGCGACCGCGTGCAGGTCGAAGAGGTCAACGCCCTCAACCCTGGGATGTGGGATGTGCGGCCGCCGAGTCGCACGCCGGCTCCGGGAAGGGCCTCCGGCCCGGAGGGCCGACGCGCTCCGGTGGCCATGGCGCGCCACTGGGCTCGGCTTGCCGTGCGCCACCTGCTGCCCGAGGCGTTGTGGTGGCGTCTCGGGCGTCGCGGATACATCGAGGCGCCCGCTGGCCTCATCACGCCGCTGCTGCGGCGGGGAACGCGGGTGGGGCTGCTCTTCGGGCATCGCGAGGCGGCTGCCTTCCGCCAGCGCCGTGGGGAGCGACTGGTCGCCCGCTACGGCGCCGGCGGACTCTTGCTGACCCACGAGGGTGCCGAGATCGACCACGCCCTGCTCAGCGTCGAGGCGCGCGAGGCGGTCGTGGACAGGCTGGCCGCGTGGGTCGGCGCGGAGCGGACGCAGTACTCCGCGCCGCCTCCCGGTTCTCGGGTGGGGGGCGCGGCATGAGAACATGGAACGGCCCCTGCGTCGGAGTGCGGTCTCCGCCCCCCCCACAACCCTGGAGCGTCTCAGCATGAGTGACAAGAGCGGGGACGGTCGCGGCAAGAAGCGGGAAGGGTCGCCGCGGGGCGGCAGGAAGGATGTCTTCGGCAATACGCGGGTCGCCATCCGTCTGCTGCTGCGCGCTGACGCGCGGGTGTTCAAGTTCGCCGTGCTGCTGCAGGTCGTCGGTGCGCTGAGCGCGACTGGGGTCGTGGTTGCCGGGAAGCTCGTGCTTGACGCTCTCGGCGGCCTGGATGCCGATGTCCAGGTGAGCAGACTGGTGCTGCCCGTCATCCTCCTTGCGGTCACGTCGGCGCTCGCGTCCTCGGCGAGCGTGATGCAGGTGCAGCAGGGGCGGCTGCTCGGGGAAGCGGCCAACCGTGACATCTGGCGGGACATGCTGGCGGTGTCCTCGCGAGTCGACCTCCAGACGTACGAGCTCCCGGACTTCTACAACCGGCTCGATCGCGTCGCGAACAACGCGGTGCGGCAGCCAGTTCAGATGGCGCTCGGCGTACTCAACATGATCGGCGGTCTGATCGGGGCCGTCATGCTCATGGTGGTGCTGGGGGTCATCGAACCCATGCTGCTCGTGCCGCTGCTCCTCGGTGCCGGGCCCGCGCTCTACTTTGCCCGTCGCTCTGGCGTACTCGAGTTCGCATTCGTGCGCGACTCCGCTGAGATCTACCGCCGCCGGAGCTACTTCCGCGAGCTGATGGCACGGCGCGAGCCGGCCAAGGAGGTCAGGGCGTTCGGGCTGAGCCTGCCACTGGAGCGATTCCAGATGGCCGAGGCAGACCGCTACCTGGGGCTCTTGCGTCCCCATGTCCGTCGGCGGCAGAGGTATGCCCTCGGCACCGTTCTCACCACCGCGAGCCTGCTCTCGGCTGGCCTGCTGCTCCTCATGGTCTTCCTCAACGCTGGCTGGCTGACCTTTTCCGAGGCCGGCGCCGCTGCTATCGGCATTCGCATGCTCAGCAGCCAGCTCGCGATGCTCTTCTCGGCCATGAACCTGATTGCGGAGGCAAGCGTCTTCGTTGCGGACCTGACGGACTTCCTGACGAACACCCCGGTCGAGCCCGAGGGCACGGGCGAGCAGTGGCCACTGGACCGGGGTGTCTCGGTCACCGGCGTGACCTACCGCTACCCCGAGGCCGAGGCGGACACCCTCCGCGGCGTCGACCTCGACATCCGACCCGGCGAGATCGTCGCCCTGGTCGGCGAGAACGGATCAGGCAAGACGACCCTGGCCAAGATCGTGGCCGGCCTCTACCCGCCCAGCGGTGGGTCCGTGCTCTGGGACGACGAGAGCGTGGACGACGAGCACTCCCGGCTGAAGCTGCGGGCGTCCGTCGCGGTCATCTTCCAGGATTTCGTGCACTACCAGCTGCCGCTGCGCGAGAACGTCGCGTTCGGTGATGCCACGCGCCTGGGTGAGCCTCGTGAACAGCTCGACGCCGACGTCTCCGCTGCGCTGGTGCGTTCCGGCGCGGACTTCGACGAGTTCCTTCCGGCTGGGCTGGACACGCTGCTCTCCCGCGAGTTCACCGGCGGCGTCGAGCTCTCCCTCGGCCAGTGGCAGCGGATCGCCCTGGCACGCGCGCTGTTCCGCGCGGCTCCGCTCGTGGTCCTCGACGAGCCGAGCTCGGCGCTCGACCCGCGCAGCGAGTACGAGCTCTTCTCCACCGTGCGGGAGCTGCTCAACGATCGAGCCGGGCTGCTCGTCTCGCACCGCTATGCCAACCTGCACCTTGCCGACCGGATCTACGTCATGCAGGACGGGCGCGTCGTCGAGCACGGCTCCCACGAAGAGCTGATGCGCCTCGACGGTGTCTACGGAAAGCTGTACCGGCTGCAGGCCGACGCGTACGACGTCTCTTCGCCGCGCGGGGCCGCTGGCACGCCATGAGCAGCCCTGGCCTGGACCCACGACCGGACCTCACGGAGCGCGCGCCGCGTCCGGAGCCGCGACTTGTCTCGGTCGTGATCCCCACCTACAACGCCGTCGACACCCTCGGGGCCCAGCTCGACGCGCTCGAGCGCCAGGACTACGAGGGCGCGTTCGAGGTGGTGATCGCCGACAACGGCTCGACGGACGGCCTGGTCGAGTTCGTGTCGGTGCGCAGCTCCCGCGTGCCGGAACGTGTCGTCGATGCGAGCACGCGGCGGGGGGTCAGTCACGCCCGAAACGTCGGGTGCCGCGAGAGCAAGGGTGAGCTCGTCGTCATCTGCGACGCCGACGACGTCGTGGTGCCCGGGTGGCTGCGGGCGCTCGTCGCGGTCGCTGTGACGGCGGAGTGCGTCGGCGGGAGCCTCGACGCGACCATGCTCAACGACGCGTCGACGATCGCCTGGCGGTTCCCGCACCGCCCGGACACGCTGCCCGTGAAGCTCCGGTTCCTGCCGTACGCGCACGGCTGCAACATCGCGGTGTGGCGGGACGTGGTCGAGTCCCTCGGTGGCTGGGAGGAGAGCTACCAGGGCGGGGGTGAGGACGTCGACTTCGCCTGGCGCCTGCAGCTCGCCGGGGGCCGGCTCGCGGTCGCGCCGGATGCCGTCGTGCACTACCGCCACCGCCAGACCGCCGGCGGTCTGGCGGACCAGATGGCCGGCTACGCCCAGGCCGACGTCCTGCTGTACCGGCGGTTCCGCGAGCGCGGCGCGCGACGCCGCCCGGTGTCGGTCGCCCTGCGGGACCTGTGGTGGCTGCTCAGCCGTCTGCCGCTGCTCGGCAGGAGTGACGTGCGCGGTCTCTGGGCCAACCGGTGGGGGCAGCTGCGCGGCCGGGTGGCCGGCTCGTGGCGCTACCGCGTCTTCTATCCCTGATCGCTGCCGCCGGACGGCTCCGGCGCGGGCGACTCGCCGTCCCACGGCTGGCCGGTCCAGGTCACGGAGTCGAGATCGCCCCGAGCGAGCGGCCCGTAGCGGTGGTGCGGACCGAACGTGTTGTCCCGCCCCACGATGTCGCTGGCGACCAGGCCGTCGTGGAAGTTCACGGTGTAGTTGCCGCCGTCGACGTAGTTGCCTTCGATGAGGACGTCGCTGACCGGGGCGGACGACGAACCCACCATGACGGCGGCGTTGAAGAGGTCGCCGGAGTCCTCGCGGTAGGCGATCAGCGTGTTGTGGCGCACGACGATGCCCGAGCCGCCCGTGATCTGCAGTGCGTCGTTGTGTGACCCCTCGGCGCGGACGAGGTCGTGCACGTAGGAGTCCTCGACGATCGTCTCGTCGCCCAGCCGGGGACCGTCGATGACGTCGTGGATGTCGACGCGCCGCAGCGTGTAGTGCGTGAACCCCACCGCGGTGCTCACCACTCCGCGCCCGTCGATCTCCACGTCCTCGAGGGTGAGGCCGCGGTATCCGTCGTGCAGCCGAACGGCCGTCGTCGGGCGGGCGCACGCGATCCGGCTGCGCCGGATGGTGACGTCGTCCGCCTTCACGTCGACGCAGCCGTCGATGTCCAGGCCGTCGAGGATGGTGCCGTCCCTCTTCACGACCAGGCTGCCGGAGCTCTGGAGCATCGTCCCCGTCGGCACACCGGTCGTCGCGGGGCCCGGGAACCCGTCGAGCGCCCAGGCGGTCGACGGCTCGGTGTACACCTCGGACGTGGGGGGCGGCCCGCGCAGGACGACGACGGCCACCACCGCCACCGCCGCCAGCGCGGCGAGGGCCGCCAACGCCACGAGGGAGGTCCGGCCCTTCACCGTGGTCGCCCCGGGCCGCCGACGAGCAGTGAACGGTAGAACCGGACGATCTGCTCGCCGAGGACCTCCCAGTCGTATGCCGACAGGTCCGGGCGTGTCCCGGCGTCCGTCAGCTCCCTGGCTTGCGAGGTGAATGCCGCGAGCGACGTCGGGTCCAGGGGCGGGTCGAAGAACGTGAGCCACTCGGCCCCCACCTGCTGCCGGATCTCCGCGAAGACCGAGGTCCGGGGCACGAGGGAAGGTCGGCCGAGGGAGAGGGCGAGGAACAGGCTGCCGCTGTTGAACACGTCGAGGTAGGGCAGCACCACGCCGACCGACGCGGCGAAAGCGCGCTGCACGTCCTCGTCGGCCACCCGCCCCGTCATGATCACGCGGCCGTCGCGCCCGGCCTCCTCGTGCAGGGCCTGCGCGTGCGCGGCGTCGGGGCACTCGCCGGCGACGACGAGGCGGGCGGTGTCGTCGTCGACCGCCGCGAAGGCCCGGAGCAGCCCAGGAACGTTCTTGTAGGGGCGGATCTGTCCGAAGAACAGCAACGGCGAGGAGTCGGCGGGCAGACCGAGACCGGCCCGGGCGGCCAGCCGGTCACCCGGATGAGGCGGGTAGACGCCGGCGTACGAGCCGTGGGCGATGACCTCGCAGGGCTTGCGCCGCAGGCGCGGGAAGCGGGCGAGCGCCAGGGACCGTCCGGCGGAGGTCAGGCAGATGCTTCCGGTCAGCAGCGCGGTGAAGACCGGCCAGAAGACGCGCTCGAGCCAGGGGTGCCGGGCGTCGTGGGGCTTGAGGTTGTGCACCGTCCAGACGACCGCCCGTGAACGGGCCCGCGCGACCAGGCAGCACAGCACGACCTTCGCCGCTCCCCGCACGCCGCTCCATGCACTCGCCCGGTTCACGAAGTGGTCGGGCCAGTGCAGGTGCAGGACGTCCGCGCGGCGCGCCGCCGCGAGGGAGAACGGCGTGACCTCGCAGCCCTGGTGCCGCAGCTGCTCGGCCATCTGCCGGACGAACGGGTTGCCCTTCGGGCTGGGCATGGGCGCCATCGCGACCACGAGCGGAGCGGTGGCCGGCCGGTCGCGGCGCGCGCCTCGGGCGCCCGTCGCCGTCATGCGTCGACGACGGTTCGCGCCCGGGGGGTGACGGGGCTCATGCGCCGACCCCGTCGCCGGTCGCCTCGAGGATGGCGGCCATCTGCCCGGCAGTCCGGTCGAGGACGCCCGGCAGCTGCGCGGCGAGCGATCGTCGGGCGGCGTCCCGGTCGCGCCACAGCTCAGCCAGCCGGCCGACGATCGCGTCGCTGTCCTCGGTGCGCGCGTCGACGGTCGTGCCCTGGCCGAGTCCGGCGAACACCGGGGTCATCTTGTCGCTGTAGGCGATGCCGCCGGTCGGCACACCGGACGAGAGGGCGGCGATGGTCGCGTGCATGCGGGCGCCGGTGAACCAGCTGCACCGGGCGATCACCGCCTTGGCCTCGCCGGCCGTGCGGTGGCTGTCGGCGAGCCAGACCCGGTGGGCGCCGTACTCCTCGCGGAGCTCACTGGCTAGGCCCCGGCACACCTCGACGTCGGCGTCCACGGCTTGCGGGGCGCCGAGGACGTGCGGGACGACGACGACGCGCCAGTCCGAGGTGTCGAGGATCTCTCGCGCGAGAGCGGCCATCTCCTCGCGATGGCGGGGTGTCACGCCGTAGCGCTGCGCGGCATCGGGCTGGTTGACGAGCAGCCCGTTGACGTTCACGCCGGCCACCGGCTCCGGGGCGGCGTCGAGCCAGCGCGACCACGCCTCGAGAGCCTCGCCGGACAGCTCCGTCGGCGGGAGCCCGAAGGCGAGGTCCACCCCCAGGCGGCAGCCGTCCGTGCCGAGCAGGTCGTCGGCGACCTGCTTGCTGCGCGCGTCGCGCGCCCACACCTGGGTAGCGCCCCGGAGCAGGCGGCTCGCCTGCTCGCGCAGCGCCGGGTCGGCAAAGGGGCCGTAGGTCTGGGGCAGCAGCACCAGCGGACGTCGTGCGGCGAGCGCGAGGCGCTTGGGCCACGCGACGGTGCGGAACCGACTCTCTCCGTAGAGGTCGCTGAAGCTGTCGCCGCCGCTGATGTCCAGGACGGCGGACGCGTCGCGCACGATGCGGGCGCCGACGTTCCCCGCCCCACCGAGAGCGATCGACGCGCGCATGGTGGCGAAGGCCTCGGGCCGGTGCAGGCGGCGTGAGTCGCGGGCTCCGCAGAGCATCACCACGGACCGGCCGTCGGCGACAGGCGTCTCGCGTACCCCCCACCCGTCGTCGAAGACGGTGATGCGCGCCTCGGGCCGGGTGGCCAGGATCGTGGCCACGGTGGCGTCACGCAGGGCGCCGACCCCGAGGTTCCGCTCGGCTCCGGGCGTCCCGAACAGGCAGATCGACGCGTCCGGCACCGGCATCCTCTCGATCTTCGTGCGTGTAGGCTGCGTCGGCGCGGAACGGACTGGTCGGCGACGGCAGACTCGTTGGGTAATATACGTGACTCGGGGCGAGTGCTAGGAGAGTCAGTGGACCTCTGGGATTTCATGAAAGTGCTCGTCCGGCGGTGGTACCTGACTGCTCCTTTGCTCATTGCCGTTGGCGCCGCCGCCGTCGTCGCGGGCAAAGGGGTGGAGCCCACCTACACGGCCAGCGCCGATGGTGTCTTCCTGGAGCCGGTCGTGAACCTTGCGCCCGAGCTCCTCGCGCCGAACCCGTGGCTCCAGGCCGGTGTCTCGACGACGGCTTCTGCGGTGCTGGGGAGCGTCGTCAACCCGAACGCGAAGGGGCAGGTCGTCGCGGACGGATTCTCCGGGGACTACAGCATCCAGATGGCGGCCAGGACCGTTCTCTTCACGCTGTACGCGAGCGCCCCGACGCCCGACGAGGCGGTTGCCACTCTCGACCACGTCGTCCAGCTGATGCGTGACGACCTGAGCGAGAAGCAGACGCAGTACAACGTGCCGATACCACAGCAGATCTTGATCCAGATGAGCAGCGGGACGAGCCTTGTGTCGACCCGGGAGGGGCTCTCGCGGGTCCTGTCCGTCGTCGGCGGTCTTGGCCTCGTGGGGTCCGTTGCCCTCGTCCTCATCGTCGATGTGCTCATGACGCGTCGTGCGCAACGGCCGCAGCGGGTGCGCAGGGCGCGTGGCGAGGGTTCCGATCCCAAGGATGAGTCGAAGCCCGATCACGCCCGGGCATGACCGGCAAGGTCGCGGTGGCGGAGCGCTGGCGTCCCCGTGACGACGCCGCGGAGCGGGTCGGCCTCGGCGGGGCGTGGGCGCTCGGAGTCGTCGTCGTCCTGGTCTTCCTGCTGCCCGCGCGGGCGGTGGTGGCCGGCCTGGGTGCCGCGGGGCGACCGCACCTGATCGTGGCCACGGGGCTGTTCCTGTGGTGGCTCGTCACCCGGCTCCACCCCGGTCTTCGCTCGTCGAGCCGGCACCCGCTGGTGCTGCTGACGTTCGCGTACGTCGGCTGGCTCGTGCTCGCCTGGGGGGCGGGCTACGACCGCGGTCTGGTCGACGCCGAGGGCAACGGGAGCGACCGTGCGCTGATCGTCACGTTCGCGTACCTGGGCGTCACCCTGGTGGCGTCGGAGACGCTGCGCAGGCGCGACGCCGTGGATCGCGTCCTGAAGATCGTCGTCCTGGGCGCCTCCTTCTCGGCGTTGATGGGCTGGGCGCAGTTCTGGCTCGGCCGGGACTTCACGACGTACCTGATACTCCCGGGGTTGCGGGCCAACCAGCCCCTGATCGGCATCGCGGAGCGCGGCGCCGGCGAGTTCGCGCGGGTCGCCGGGACAGCCGGCCACTACATCGAGTTCGGTGTCGTCACCGGCATGCTCATGCCGATCGCGGTGCACTACGCCATCTACGGTGCCCGCGAGCACCGGGCGTTCCGCTGGGTGCTGGTCGGGCTGATGGGGGCGGCCGTCCCGTTCTCGGTCTCCCGCAGCGCCATCGTGGCCTTCGGGCTGACGACACTCGTGATGCTGGCCGGGTGGTCGCGTCGGTGGCGCGGGAACGCGATCGCGGTGCTCATGGTGTCCATCCCGGTCTTCATGGTGCTCAAGCCCGGCCTGCTGGGCACGATCAAGTCGCTCTTCCTCAACGCGGCGAACGACCCGAGCATCTCGGGGCGGACCGAGGACTACGCCGCGGTGTGGGGGTACATCTCCCAGCGCCCGGTCATCGGCCGTGGTCCGGGCACCTTCACCCCGGACCTGTACCGCCTGCTCGACAACCAGTGGCTGCTCAGCCTGATCGAGACCGGCTGGGTGGGCGTGGCGCTGCTCGCCGTGCTGATGCTGGTGGCGATGCGGGTCCTGCTGACGATTCGCCGGCGTGCTGTCTTCATCGGCGACGAGCAGGGCGCCAACCTCGCACTGTCCTTGCTCGCGATCGTCGTGACCATCGCCGTCACCTCGTTCTTCTTCGACTCGTTCTCGTTCACGACCGCCACGACCATGTTCTGGCTCACCATCGGCCTGACGGCTGCTCTCGGCACCCTCCAGCGCCGTCAGCTGGACGATCTCGGGATCCACCCGATGGGGCTTCGGGAACGATGGGCCGGGCTGGCCGCCTTCGCACGGGGCCGCGACACCCAGCCGGTTCGGACGACAGGAGCGTGGATCTGAGATGGCCGCCAGCGTCGACATCCTGATGATCACGTACGAGCGGCCGCAGTACGTCGCTCTCTCACTGCCACGCCTGCTGGACTCGTGCGACGACGACGCCCGCGTGTGGCTCTGGCACAACGGCGGGGACCATGACACCCTCGCAATGGTGTCGTCGTATGCCGGGGAACCCAGGGTCCACGCATTCCATCACTCGCCCGAGAATGTCGGCCTGCGGATACCGACGAACTGGTTGTGGGAGCAATCACGAGCTGACTTCGTGTCCAAGGTGGACGACGACTGCCTCGTCGACCCGCAGTGGCTCGCGAGGCTGCGCGCAGCGCATGCCGGCAGTCCGGAGCTCGGCGTCGTGGGGAGCTGGCGGTTCTACGACGAGGACTTCGACGAGCGGGCGTTGCGCAAGGTGATCACGCTGGGCAACGGACAGCGGCTGATGTGCCACCCGTGGGTGCAGGGGAGCGGGTACCTGGCCAAGCGCACGATGGTGGAACAGGTCGGCCTGCTGGGGGACGGGCAGTCGTTCACGCAGTGGTGCCTGGCGGGGGCGCGGCGTGGCTGGGTGAACGGGTGGGCCTTCCCGTTCGTGCACGAGGAGCACATGGACGACCCGCGCTCGCCTTTCACGATCTACACCGATGACGAGGCCTTCCGCCGCTGGCTCCCGCTGTCGGCGCGCGCGACGGGTGTGCAGACGGTTGCGGACTGGACGGACCAGATGCGTCGCTCAGCCCGGATCCTGCAGACGTGGTCGCCGGATCCTCGGCAGTACAGCGGGTGGCGGCAGAGGGCGAGGCAGGTGCGTCGCCGGGTCGAGCGGATGCTTAC
>Ga0209585_10000471_pt1 | contig 15525 bp, 13 predicted proteins | sample NGEPerone_FD_185491 | JGI IMG/M metagenome (GOLD analysis project Ga0209585, IMG submission 185491) | Arctic peat soil microbial communities from the Barrow Environmental Observatory site, Barrow, Alaska, USA - NGEE Permafrost154B-one... | ecosystem: Environmental > Terrestrial > Soil >... | reverse complement strand
GGTTTCAGGTGTAAATGAAAGATGGAGCCGTCAGCATTAAGAATCAATTCAGATGGTGCTATTTTATTTGTCATTGATTTTATAAACTAGTTTTAACCAAAAATATTCAAAAATATGGATATAAGCAAAATCGGCTTAAAAAGAATTGTTCCATCGACTAGATAAAACCAATTTTCAGAAAACAGCTTAATGCTGCTATACAATTTTTTATCTGAAAGGTTTTTAAACTTCAAATTAGAACCCATTGTTTTTAACTCATATTTGATATTTTTGCATAAAAATATAAAAATGATTCAGAGAATTCAAACAGTCTATTTGCTGATTGCCGAAATGCTGATCGGCGCCCTTTTTTTTGTTCCGTTTGCTGAAATTGCCGGAAAAGAGGGCAATATATATCGTTTTGATATAAAGGGAATTTATCTTGAAGGAGTGCAGAAAGCCGAGATTATTTACGGCAGTCTGCCTTTGGTTATATTATGGGTTGTGAGTATGATTCTTATTTTGGCGACCATCTTTCTGTTTAAAAACAGAATTCTTCAAATGAGGCTTTCAAGGATTAATATTTTTATACTGCTTGGTCTTGGAGGTTTGATCTATTACTACGTATGGTCTATCGCCAAAATATTAATGGGGGTTTTTTCACTCACTGTTTATCTCGTTTTTCCTTTCATCGCGGCAATATTAATTTACCTGGCTATCAGGGCGATCAATAAGGATGAATTACTCGTGCGTTCAATCGACAGAATTCGATAATCAGAAAAAGCCGGAGAACTCCAGCTTTTTTTGATTCCATGATGATTGAAATCAAAACAATACCGAAAGTTTCTGGCATACAGATGTCAGAAACTTTTCGTCGTCAGGGGTAAACGGAGAAGGGGAGTGGGAATCGATGTCAATTTCTGCTACAAATTTACCCCCCTTTAAAATGGGTACCACAATTTCACTTTGAACATCTATACTGCAGGCAATGTAGTTTCCTTCCTGACTAACATCCTGAACAATTTTAAGCTTGCTGCTTTCAGCAACCTGCCCGCAAACACCTTTTCCAACCGGGATCAGCGTATGTTCTGTTGACTTTCCAACGTACGAATCAAGAACTAGGTTGGAATGCTGCTCATCGAGCAGATAGAATCCAACCCAATCGTAGTGATATACTTTGTCCTTTAGTAGTTTACATGTGTTAAGTAAAATCTCACTTCTTGTTGCTCCCGATGTCACGAAGCTTTCAATTTCTTGAATTATTGGGGTAAATTCTGTATTCCTCATGCCCGACATTTTTGTTGTTTTCGAATTTTAAAAGAAAACCATTTCGTTTTCATTCGTTATTTTTTCGCAGTAGAAGCATTTCATTGCGATTGGTTTATCCGAAAGAACATCGAAACGGGTGGAAATCTTTTCTGCATTGGTGATGCAGCTCGGATTGAAGCATTTGACAATTCCTCTGATATCACCGGGAGTCTCGACGACCCTTTTTTCGACAACATTGTAGTCACGGATTGTATTCAGCTTCGCATGTGGAGCCGCGACTGCAATTTTATTCACTTCTTCGTCTGCAAAAAACCGGTTGGCGATTTTAATAATTGCTTTAGTTCCCATTGCTTTGCTGTCGAGGTTATTACCAAAGGTAACCATCTGACTGCAATCTTCAAGTTTGAGGATCTTAATTACGTTAAATAGTGCTTTTGTTGGGATATGATCGATGACAGTGCCATCTTTTATTGCACTTACTTTTAAATGTTTTTCCATGACAAATATTTTAAAAGATTATTTAAGATTCAATAGATGAGCGATAATCGCCATTCTGGTATATACCCCGTTTTTTGCCTGCGTAAAATAGTAGGCTTTTGGGTTACTATCGACGTCGGTATGAATTTCATTAATCCTTGGAAGGGGATGAAGTATTCTCATATTCTCCTTTGTATTATTGAGCATTGCATTCCTGAGAATATAAACATTTTTAACTTTCTCATATTCAACAGGATCAATAAACCTTTCTTTCTGCACGCGTGTCATGTAAATGATGTCAGCGGCATTGATGATATCTGTAAACTCTGTGTGTTCGAAATACCTGATTCCTTTAGAGGTTAGAAGTATTTTATATTCGTTTGGCATAGCAAGTTCCGGTGGCGCTATGAAATTGAAAATCGGATCTTTAAACTGTAGCATGGCCATCAGAAGACTGTGTACCGTACGTCCGTATTTTAAATCACCCACCATAAACAGATTAATATTATCAAGACTTCCCTGAGTTTTGGTAATCGAATACATGTCTAGCAACGTCTGCGATGGATGTTGGTTGGCCCCATCACCGGCATTAATGACGGGAATGCTCGAAACTTCTGATGCATATCGCGCACTTCCTTCCAACGGGTGTCGCATGATGATCATGTCTGCATAATTGCTGACCATCTTGATCGTGTCATGCAGCGTTTCACCCTTTGATACGCTTGATGAAGATGAGTCCGAGAAGCCGATGATCTTCCCGCCCAGACGGTTAATGGCCGTTTCGAAACTCAATCTCGTTCTTGTCGATGGTTCAAAGAAAAGCGTTGCAATAACTTTTCCCTGAAGTAGTTTCTGGTTGGGATTTGCCTCAAAATCTGCGGCAAGTTGCATAATTTTCAGGTACTCCTCTTTTGAGAAATCAGTAATTGATATTAAGCTTTTTGCACTCATTAGTTTATGAATTTATTGTTATTGATTCAGACTTTAAAAAAGAAAAACCAACAGTAACTGAATGAACAGCGTTGTTGGTTTTGGGTGAAAACGGTAATGCATTTTGAATATTGATAGAATGGTAAAAGTAAATCTTCCAATTAAAGCAATGATGCTTTTTAAATATGAGATCCATAGGTATTTTACTTCCCGGGTAATTGCTCTCCATTCTTTTCTGGTATCAATTAGTTTACAAAAGTATTAAATTTAGGTGTTATTCAACGGGAACCTTTTATTAGTTATCCACAATTAAGGAAGCGTTTAATTGATCGATTTTGCCAAGCTTTTCCATCACAATTTCAGTTAATTGTTTTCTGACCAATATTTTAGCCCAACATGCAAGATCAAAATGACTTTCCTGCATTTCGAGTTGAAACTCCTTCAGCAACGTCATGAAGTCGTTCATAGCCAGGTAATCGAATTTTACCTCAATCGTATTTTCGACAATTTTTTCAACACTTCCGGCCTTTGTCAGAACATCTAGAGCTGCATGTTTATAAGCATTTGTTAAACCACTGGTGCCTAAAAGAATACCTCCAAAATAACGCACAACAACAACCAGAATGTCGGTTAATTCATGTTGCTGGATTTGACCGAATATCGGTCGTCCGGCGGTTCCGGATGGTTCACCATCGTCGTTTACCCTGAATAACTGAAGATCTGATCCTAATCGCCAGGCAAAACAGTGGTGGCGCGCACTGTGGTGTTCTTTTTTTAACCTCGCTGTGATCTCCTTTATCTGTTGTTCGTCAGACACAGGAAAGGCATAGGCAATGAATTTGCTTCCTTTCTCTTTATAGAGTCCTTCACAAGGCGCTCCGATTGTTTTATAGGTGTCTGTGTATTCCATCGAAAAAGAAGATGTTTTTCCGCTAAATCAAAACTGACGTGAACGAAAATCTTAACAAAAAAAAACAGACCCTTTGGCCTGCCTTCAACATATTCGAAATTAATATTTCAGCCTATTCTCTATTTCGTCGAGGTATACTTTGAAATTTTTATCAGTATCCTTCAGATTCGCTACGGTACGGCAAGCATGTAGTACGGTAGCATGATCTTTTCCTCCAATTTGCGAACCAATTGCGGCAAGTGATGATTTCGTCATGCTTTTCGAAAAGTACATCGCGATTTGCCGGGCCTGTACTGTTTCTCTTTTACGTGTTTTAACTCCCAAAGAATCGAGCGGAAGATTGAAATAATCACAAACTGTCTTCGTAATATAATCGATTGTAATTTCTCGCACAGAACACTTTACCAGCTTATTAATCATTTTAATTGCGAGATCAATGTTGATCTCTTTCTTATTCAGGGTAGCCTGTGCAAGAAGTGAAATCAATGCTCCTTCAAGTTCGCGAACATTACTGTTAATGTGTGAAGCGATATATTCAAGTACCTCTTCAGGGATTTCAATTCCGTCTTTATAAATTTTCTTGCGCAGAATATTCATCCGCGTCTCGAAGTCGGGTATTTGTAAATCGGCAGTGAGTCCCCACTTGAATCTGGAAAGAAGTCTTTGTTCAAGCCCTTTTAATTCAATTGGGGGCTTGTCGGATGTAAGGATAAGTTGTTTGCCGGTTTGATGCAGGTGATTGAAAATATGAAAGAAAGTTTCCTGAGTTTTCTCTTTTCCAGCAAATTCCTGAACATCATCGATAATCAAAACATCGATCATTTGATAGAAATGAAGGAAGTCGTTCCTGTTGTTGTTACGGGTTGCCTCTGAAAACTGGGTTTGAAATTTATTTGCGTTTACGTACAAAACGATTTTCTCAGGGAACCTTTCTTTGACTTCGATACCGATGGCTTGAGCAAGGTGGGTTTTTCCCAACCCCGAATTCCCATAAAGCATCAATGGATTGAAAGCTGTACCACCCGGTTTTTGAGCAACAGCATAGCTTGCGCTGCGTGCAAGTCGGTTACATTCGCCTTCGATGAAATTATCAAACGTATTGTCATGTTTAAGTTGTGGATCGATATTCAGTTTTTGAATACCTGGTATTACAAACGGGTTTTTGATTGCGTTGTCGTCATGAAAGGAAGAAGCGGCAACCGGCCTGTTTTTCAGATTGTTATTCTGATTTGTCGGCAGTTTTACAGTATATGGTTTGTTATTGGCATTGAGGTTATTGTCAACCACAACACTATATTCAAGTTTGGCACCAGCACCAAGCTCTTTTCTTAATGTCTTCCTAAGGATATCAATGTATTGTTCTTCCAGGTACTCGTAAAAAAACGGACTTGGAACCTGAATAGTAAGAATATCGTTGTCCAGTTTAATAGGAACAATCGGTTCAAACCAAGTTCGGTAGCTTATAAAAGGCACATTGTCTTTGATAATTCTCAGACAATTTTCCCAGATATTATTGTGGTCTCTATTCATTTAGGATTTAGGCTCATGTAATATTGAACTTCGTTTTTAATTATCCAGTCGCAAAGATTGGAATAATTTAGTCGGAAAAAAATTGCTTAAAAAGTTGCATTTTCCTATGATTTTAATTTCCAGTTTATTGAGGCTAAAAGATTTTAATAAAAAATGCAATTTCCTCATTTATAATTAGTTACACTTCAATTATTTGCAAGCATTTGATTCATTGAATATTGTAAAAAACAATTTTTGACAAAATTTTTATGAATTTGATACTTTAGATTGGATATCGGAAACCGATAAAATTTCTCTTTCGAGAGGTCTAAAAGTAAATAAAAAACGATACGAAAAAAACTATTTTTTGTTTGTTTTTAGCGCATTTTTTAAACTTATTTCTTTCCCGTTTCTGTACGACTTTAAAAATGCCTCAGGAAAAGCACTTTGGATCTTATTTAGACTTATTATAACTTTATCATAAGACGATTCTGGAGGGGAAACATAGTGATATTTGTTGCCGGATTTTATTTCAGAAACCTCTTCAATCCCTTTAAACATAGGGGATGTAAGGCTTATAGGACTCGACGAAGTGTATATCTGAACTCTAAATGTAATATTATCAGGAGTTTGCATGCCAGTAGGTGGTGAAACGTTAACTTCCTTGCCAAAATCAATGACTGAAAAATGGACATATTTCTTCGGATTAAGGCGAAAATCGACCAATAAACGATTAAGACTTTCACTTGTTTGGGTAAGATTTTGATACAATCTTGGATCATTAACCAAAAGCCCAAGCGTGCCATTGGCGGTATCAATTTTACTTAAAATTGTTTGAAGATTAGATATAGACCCATTCATATGGTCTATTGTCCTATTCAACTCCATTTTAGTAATTGAATCGCTGAATGAAGAGAAATTGTCCATGATATGCCCCAGCTTGCCGGAATTGGTTTTTAAATTGACCGTTACGTCATTTATATTGGAGATGGATGAGGCAAGATTCTTCTTTTGGTCGGTCACTACGTCATTCAGATTTCCCGAAATCCTTTCGAGATTTGTCATTGTAAGGTTGATCTGCCGGATACTTTCGGAAATATTGTGCTGCGAATCGCTGCTAAGAACTTTAGAAACGGCAGTAACGATGGAATCAAGATTCTCAATCAGTCTTTCAGCTTTGGCTTTAAGCGGTGCGATTTGCTCATTAACTTGTTGCATAATGTCAGCTTCCATTTTTGTGTCCAGCGTGTCGTTTGCATGCAGTAATATGCCCGACTTACCCAAATTTAGTTTTACGACCTTTGATCCAAGCAAATCACTGCTGGCAATTTCGGCTGAAGTACCTGCCGGCAATGGAAAGTCATTATGAATGGCAATCTTAGTTATTAAATCTCCGGATAAATCCTCGGCAAAGTAAATGTCTCTGACATAACCAACTTTTAATCCGTTCAATGTTACTATTGTTGTGGCTGTGAGTCCGCCAACATTTTTGTAGCGGGCATAAAAAACTTTTTCCGTCCTGAAAATATCTCTCCCTTTGAGAAAGTTAATGCCCCAGATTAGGAGGGTGAGACAGAATACAACCAGAATTCCGATTTTTGATGTTTTATTGAGCTTCATTTCAGGCTGTTTTTCAATTTAATTGCTAAAATACGAAGGAATATGGTTTAAAAAAAGAGGAACGCTATCGCCCACTACTTATTGCATCCTTCATTGGAATTGGCTGGCCATTTTTGAAAGCAACTATAAAGGCATCGGGTACTTTTGTCCTTATTGCTGAAAGATTTTGTTTTGCCTTTATAAGATACTTTGTTTCAAGGCAGTAGTATTTGTAAAAACCGCCTATTTTGATTTCTGATACCTTATCGATCCCTTTAAACATATTTGAAGTAAGTGGAATCTTTTTGGGATTGGCTGCAAGTTGAATCGCAAAAATTATTTTATCAGCTTCTGCATGTTGATTAACTTCTTCCTTAACCTTATTCTGCTTTTTATTCGCCTTTGTTTCCTGTGGGCTATTTATGATTTCTTTTTGAATTTCAGCGATTTGATGATTAATAGTAGGGGCGGTATCGCTAATCTCTTTTGGTTCTTTTTTTGATTCACCTGACACAAGATTCAGCCGCGATTCATACTTTTCCTTGTACTCCTTAAAGGAATTAAAAATGGAGAAAGCAAGTGTCGCTCTTCCTTTGCTGGTCATCAGATAATTTGATTCAGCTTGATTACTCAGATAACCGGTTTCAATCAGAACCCCGGGCATTGCGGTTTCGCGTAATACCAGAAAACCGGCCTGGCGCACATCGCGGCTGGCTCTTTGAGCATGCTGGCGGAATGATTCCTGAAGAATTCCTGCAAATGCAACACTTTGATCAATGTGGGTATTCTGAATCAATTCAAACATGATGTACGATTCTGACAAATTAGGATCAAAACCTTCATAACGGGTGGTGTAATCCTGTTCGAGCAAAATAACGCTGTTTTCTTTCTTTGCTACATTGAGGTTGTCAACTGTCCGGTGAAGCCCTAAGACGTAAGTTTCGGTTCCTTTAACAGATGGTGTTGAGCAATAGTTTGCATGGATCGAGATGAAAAGATCGGCATTGTTCTTATTTGCGATGACCGATCGTTCGAAAAGTGGGACAAATACATCTGTGTTTCTTGTATAAATGACCCTGACATCAGGTAAATTTTCTTTAATGTAATTACCTAGTTTAAGTGCTATTTCGAGGACAATATCCTTTTCGCGCGCTTTCCCTACTACAGCACCCGGATCTTTTCCACCATGACCAGCATCAATTACCACAGTTTCGAGACCCTTTGGCGCCTTATTTCTGGCATTCAAAGGATTCATGATAAAAAAAACAACTATTACAATCAGTAACCGATAAAAGTGAACTAAATCAAACCCTTTATATGTGTACAATTTTTTCATTGGCTATATATCTATATGTCCTGTTGGTGGAATCGATCGTCAAATAACCTTAAATTATCTGTGATGTCAAAATGATGATTGCAGAAAAATACTTCAGGCCTGCTTTTTTAACAAAATCATCACTGAATTTATTATACAAAAATAGAAGATTAAATTATTTTTTCAGTGTGTAAGTTTCTCTAAATGGATTTTTTACTTTTGCCCTGTGCAATTAGTTGCATTTATGTTAGATTTAACTTGATTAGGAAAATTTTGAGCAAGTTGCGATTTTTATCTTCCCTTGGGGTAATTCTGTTCCTGATCTGTGGAACTATTTTTGGGCAAACGCTTGAAAATAATAAGTCCGTTATCGTTGAAAAACAGAGCGTTTTGGAATCTAAAGGACAAAAAATGCCCCGTTTGGAACTACCGGACAGTATTCGTATTTCGCGAAATGATTCATTAGCATCCGACAGTATAGTCGAGGATGAAACCACCGGCTTCGACGCGGAAGTGGAGTATACTGCTGATGGCTATATTACTCTGATTCAGAATAGCTCTGGCAATAAAATCATCATGTACGATAATGCACAGGTGAAATATAAAGACATTGATCTGAAAGCTGCCTATATTGAGTTGAATAGAGACAGCAACCTTGTATATGCCGTTGGAATGCCGGATTCAACCGGGGCAATCGCGGGTAAACCGATATTTAAACAGGGTGAACAGGAGTTTGAGGCTGACCAAATCAGGTATAATTTCAAAACGAAGAAGGGTATTGTAACCGGCGTTGTGACCGAACAGGAGGGGGGATTTGTTCATAGTGCAAGAACAAAACTGATCAACGATTCAACTTATTGTCTCCGGAATGGTAAGTATACGACCTGTGATGCAGAACATCCTCATTTTTATCTTGAAATGACAAAGGCGAAGGTGTTATCCAACAAAAAAATTGTAACCGGGCCTGCATACCTGGTTGTTGAAGATCTTCCGCTTTACTTCATATTTGTCCCTTTCGGTTTTTTCCCAAATTCACCTAAATACTCTTCAGGTTTATTGATGCCATCTTATGGCGATGAAATCAACAGGGGATTTTTCTTAAGGGATTTAGGATATTATTGGGCTGCAAACGATTACTTCGATGCCTCTGTGAAAGGCGACCTTTATTCCAAGGGATCAAGAGGCATTAAACTTCATACCAATTACCGGCTTCGCTATAAGTTTAGCGGTGCATTTGACATGCAGTATTACAGAAATGTCTTTGGGGACAAGGGCTTGGCCGATTATAAAACGCAAAATGATTTTGCCGTTACCTGGAGCCATTCGATGGATTCGAAATCGAGTCCAAGTCAGACTTTTAGTGCGAGCGTTAACTTTTCGACAAGTTCATTCGACCAAAACAACTCTTATACAACAGAAAACTACCTTACTAATACTAAACAATCAAGTATTTCATATTCTAAGCGTTGGGAAAATTCTCCATTTAATCTTTCAGCAAATTTGCGGCATTCTCAAAATAGCCGTGATACAACGATTAGTCTTACCCTTCCTCAGTTGACATTCAATATGTCGAGGATTTATCCATTCAAATCGAAAGTTCGAATTGGTAAGGAGAAATGGTACGAGAAAATTGGGTTGAGCTATTCGATGGATATGCAAAATACGATTAATACGAAAGAAAATAAATTAATGACTTCCTCCCTCACGAAGGACTGGCAGAATGGTGTAAAGCACAGTATTCCGATTAGTACATCTTTTAAGGCATTGAAATACATTACGGTAAGTCCGTCTGTTAATTATAATGAACGTTGGTATACGCAACAAATCAGAAAGAAATACAACGAAACAACCAAACAGGTAGAGATTTCGGATACCATCTATGGATTTACGCGTGATTACGATTATTCAGTTAGTGTTGGAGCTTCAACAAAGATTTATGGTAATTATATACCTCTAAATCCAAAATCAAATATTAAGGGAATCCGACACATGATGACACCAAGTGTTAGTTTTAGTCTTAGGCCCGATTTTAGCAACGCAGGTTTTGGAATGTACGAAAATATCGAGTATTATGATGAAAAAGGGTTTCCGGTTAGTTTGCGGTATCCTTATCATGAAGGTGCAATATTTGGAACTGCCGGTGCAGGTAAATCTGGTTCAATCGGATTTAGCCTGAACAATACTTTGGAAATGAAGAAATTAAATACAAAGGATACGACTTCGAAGGAAGCATACACAAAAATAAAGCTTCTCGATCAATTGTCAATCAGTGGATCTTACAATCTTGCCGCTGACTCGTTAAACATGTCGAACATCAATATTGCTGCCCGTACAAAGGTTGCAGGAGTCGATCTTAACTTTGGAGCGATTCTTGACCCTTACGCGATGCAGGACGGGCACCTTATCAACCAGTATGAGTTTTCACGCAATGGAAGGCTCGCACGTCTAACCAGTGCAAATATGTCGTTCGGACTCTCGTTTAAATCTAAAGAGGGGAAGGAAAAGGAGAAAGAAGAAGAAAATTTAACACCGGAACAGAAAACTGAACTTGATCAGAAAATACTTAGGCAGCGGACTGGCGATATCCCTGAATACGCCGATTTTAGTGTTCCATGGGATCTTTCTTTAAATTACAGCTTCAGGTACAATAAACCAGATCCCGTGAAATCATCTATTATCACCCAGACGGTTGATTTCAATGGAAATGTAAGCCTGACTAAACAATGGAAAGTAGGTTTCTCATCGGGTCTTGATGTTCAGAAACTTCAAATCACTTTCACCCAGTTTAATATTTTCAGGGATTTGCATTGTATGCAGATGTCGTTAAACCTGGTTCCATTCGGCTATCGTCAGAGTTATAGTTTTACCCTTAGGGCAACATCGACTTTATTGCAGGATTTAAAACTAACTAAACGACAGAGCTCCTACGATAATGGGAATTATTAATTTTAAGGTTGATAAACGGAATATAACCTGATTATTCAATTATTCGTTCGACAATTTTCGCATACCTTTTTTTCAGGGTTTATTCGCTTCATAAATATGGGTAAGAATTTGAACTGCAATCCAAAACCGAATATTGAAATGATTTTTAAGCTATCAATAAATACCGGGTGATTTACGGCAAACTTTTATTTACAGAAAGATCTCGCACCATTCATTAAAACGCGCAACATTTTTACTTCCAAACTTTTGCATCGATTTTCTGACATCACTCACTGTTTTCTCGTGAAAAAGGTCACCGCTTTTAGAATAAAACTTATCGGCAAAACAGATGATCTGCTCTTCAACCGATACCGGCACATAATCGCGCAGAGGTAATGGAAGTTTATTCGCAATAATTTCCTCGGTTGTGATGCCAACCCCCGTATGTCTTTCGCAAACCAAACCATGCTCCGGAAGACCTTCCGAAATCAGCAGTTCGCAACCAAGGTAACCATGACAGAGATAGGGATATTCACCAAAACAATACAGATCTGGCGCATTCGTTTTAAAGATGCCAATGTCGTGCAACATGGAGGCCTCTTCAATAAATTTACGGTCCGCAAGTAACTCTTTGTGATTTTGCGCAATTTTCAATGCCTTTTCCGCCACAAGATTGGAATGGCTAACCAGAATCTTATAAGCTTTCGATCTTGGTTTGTAATACTTTGCAATAATCTCCAAGGGTTTCATAGGCGAAGATTTTGATGTAAAAATAGTTTTTTTACAAACTTAATCAGCAATTGTAATTGATTATTACACGAAATCGAACAATTGTTCAATATTTTTACCAAATGTGTGCCAACAAATAACTCATTAAAGCTAATTTTAGGCTCAATTTTGAATGAAGTATAATGAGTCAGATAATTGAATCAGCGCCGCGTGCTTTCCGCAATGGAATTGAATCTTTGAAAAAAGGGAAAGAAGAAAAAGGTGTAAAAAGAATCGAATCTTCGCTTAAAGACGGATATAAGCCTGCAATGGTATTCCTCGATATCTATCGAAGTGAAAAAGATATCAACCAATCGATTAAGATTTTTGAAGAGTTGATGGACAAAGGTTTTTCCGAAGCATCATTTGTTATTGCCAAGAAATATTACGAAGGAATCAACCGGCCACTTTCACATGAAGAATCGGTGAAATGGTTCCTGGAATCAGCACGCGATGGGGGGATAGGAGCGTGTAACTATATTGGCGAGATGCGCGAAAACGGGACCGGACTTCCTGTTGATTTGAAAAAAGCCTGGGAATGGTATGAACGTGGAGCACAACGCGGAGATATTATCGCAAAATATAATTTTGGAAGGTTATTGCAAACCGGCGATGGCGGTTATAAAGATTTAAATGAGGCTGTTGATAACTTGTATGAATCGGCAAAAGGGGGATATGCACCTGCGATGTTTAAGGTGGGAGAGGTCTTCGAACAGGGCTTAACTGTTCCGGTTAAGTTAACCAAGGCTTTCGACTGGACTCTAAAAGCTGCAAAAAGTGATTACGCTCCTGCTTTTGAAAAGGCTGGTTTGTATTTATATGAAGGCAAGGGCACCGAAAAAAATGAAGCAGAAGCTTTTTCATGGTTCACGAAGATGGAAGGAAACGTCCATTCGGAAGTTGCACTTGCACTTGGAAAAATGTATTTCGAAGGACTTGGAACTGAAAAGGATATTGTTAAAGCAACTGAATATCTTGAACAGGCGGCTAATGCCGATTATGTTGAAGCAATTTTCCTGATGGGCAGACTTCTGGATGAAACTGGCGATACACATGCGTTTGACTGGTATCAGCGGGCAGCTGACAAAGGGAGCGCCGATGCGCAGAATGCAATTGCCGGATTGTATTTAAAGAAATCGGACGAAGAAGGTGTCGATTGGCTCAAGAAAGCTGCAGCTACCGAAAGCCCGGAAGCTTTGTTCCGTCTGGCGCAAAAATATGAAATTGGTGATGAAGTAGAGTCAAACAACAAAATATCGGTCGATTATTACAGACGTGCTGCAGAGAAAGGAATTATTGAAGCGCAGTTTAAATACGCGAGTATTCTTCTTGCCGGTGAGATGACCACCAAAGATAATCAGTCAGCTGCCGATTATTTTAAGCGTGCAGCCGAAGCAGGTCATCCGAGAGCTGCTTACCTGGTCGGAATTATAAATGAGAAAAGTCTGGCTTACTGGTCCGATAAGGAGAAAGCTTTCGAATGGTTTTTAAAAGCAGCCGAACTGGGTGTTCCCGGTGCGATGTTCCGGGTAGGTGTTTATTACGAAAATGGCATCACAAAAGATCAGAATACAGACGAAGCTTTCAAATGGTACCAGAAAGCAGCCAATGCTGGTTACTCTAAAGCTACTTTTAATCTTGGTGTGATGTACGAATCGGGCAAAGGAATCAGTCAGAATATGAGGATGGCCGTTCAGCAGTATGAAATAGCTGCCGGACTTGGAATTGCAGAGGCAATGAATAACCTGGGGAACGCTTATCACCAGGGAAAGGGAACGGATGCAAATCCTACTGAAGCAGTTAAATGGTATGCAAAGGCAGATGAAGCCGGGTTCTATCTTGGAACTTATAACCTTGGTGTGATGTACTATTTTGGCGACACGGGCGAAAAGGACTTTGGCAAAGCCTTCGAATGTTTTAAAAAGGCTTCTGAAGCCGGTTATGCGCAGGCACAATACAATCTTGCCGGTATGTATTATTTCGGTGAAGGAACAGAAAAGGATATCAATGAGGCTTTTAACTATTATTCAAGGTCTGCTGAGAATGGTTTTACAGATGCATGGAAGAATCTGGGTGATATGTATTTAAACGGTGACGGTGTTCAGAAAAACGTGGACAAAGCCATCACAAGCTTCGAAAAGGCGGCTGAAGCTGGCGACGACGAGGCACGTTATGAACTCGGAAGGGTTCTATTCGCAACCAAAGGTTATCAGGATTTTGCGAAGGCTGTACTTTACCTCAAAGCGGCCGCCGAAAATAATTATGCCCCATCTTACAACCTTTTAGGTGTGGTATTGGTCTCCAAAAAGCTTTCGGAGCGCGATCCAACAGCAGCATGGACCTGGTTCGAAAAAGGTGCTGAGGAGGGAATCTTAGTTGCAAAAATCAATATGGCCACTTATTTAAAGCGGGGAGAGAATGGTGTTGTGGATTTGCAGAAAGCATACGAAATTCTGGATTCACTTGTCCAGGACGATCAGGATGAGGTAGCAGCCTATTTGCTTGCGTTGCTGATTTTATCGGAGGAATGTGAAGTCAAAGATCTGGCTTTAGCGCGAAAATACCTCGAATTGTCCTCCCAGAAGGGTTGGATACCTGCGGATAAATTATTGGATAATAACGATTTAGTATCTGGTTCTGCTATTTTAAACTTTTGGGAAGATTACATTTTGGAGGATCAGGAGGATTAAGAAAATTTTTGCCCGATAATATTTGTAAATCAAACTATTAAATCTTTTTTTATGAAAATCAAATCAACTTTTGCTTTTTTACTTTTGTTTTCTTTGTTTTTATCCGGGGTAAATGCGCAGACAGCTAAACTAGGTAAAGTTTTACATCATGTGGTGATGTTTGGGTTCAAGGAAAGTGCTACACCAGCGAATATTAAGCTGGTGGAAGAGGAGTTTGCAAAATTACCTCAAAAAATTGGTGGTATCCAAAGTTACGAATGGGGAATAAATTCAAGTCCTGAAGGACTAAATCAGGGACTAACGCACTGTTTCCTATTGACATTCACTTCCGATAAGGATCGTGACGCTTATCTTGTTCATCCGGCTCATAAAGAATTCGGGAAAATTTTAGGACCTTATCTTGACAAGGTAACCGTATTGGATTTTTGGGAGCAATAAAAAAGTTGGTTAAAAGATTAATAGAAAATCTTTTAACCAACTTAATTTGATGAGGGAAATTGATGAAAATCAGTTTCCCTTTGTCTTTTTAATCCAGCTCAATGCATTTACAAAAGCTTCCATCCACGGTGTTAACTGATCATCTTTACGGTCAGCAGGATAATTAGCACACTGCCAGGGATAGATTGCTCTTTCAATATGAGGCATCATCGCCAGATGGCGTCCATCCTCCGAACAAATAGCTGCAGTATCGAAATCCGATCCGTTGGGATTGCCCGGATAGTTGCTATAGGAGAATTTAACAGGAATCTGGTATTTATCTTCTGCTAAAGGCATCAAAAACTTTCCTTCACCATGTGCAACCCAAACACCAAGGCTTTTTCCAGCAAGTGATTTAAACATAACCGACTGATTTTCCTGAACATCAACACTTACAAAGCATGACTCAAATTTGTGTGAATCGTTATGCGCCATTTTGATGCTTTCGGCGTGGCCCGGATTTACCAGGTCGAGTTCAACCATCAATTGACAACCATTACAAATTCCAAGACTAAGGGTATCGGTTCTCTTGTAAAAATTATCGAGTGCAATTTTCGCTTTTTCGTTACATCTAAAAGCGCCTGCCCAACCTTTAGCAGAGCCAAGTACATCGGAGTTGGAGAACCCTCCAACAAAAACAATCAGGCTCAGCTCTTCAAGTGTCTCGCGTCCGCTGA
>Ga0209585_10000469_pt1 | contig 15557 bp, 14 predicted proteins | sample NGEPerone_FD_185491 | JGI IMG/M metagenome (GOLD analysis project Ga0209585, IMG submission 185491) | Arctic peat soil microbial communities from the Barrow Environmental Observatory site, Barrow, Alaska, USA - NGEE Permafrost154B-one... | ecosystem: Environmental > Terrestrial > Soil >... | reverse complement strand
GCGCTCCGGAGCGCTCATCTTGAGGTAAATCAGCGGCATCTCGACATTTTCAAAAACATTCAGTTCGTCAATCAGGTTAAAGCTCTGAAAGACAAAACCAATGTTTCCTTTTCGTAATCCGGTCCGCTGGCTTTCGCGCAAATTAGAAACATCAACGCCATTGAACAGATAACTTCCGCGTGTGGGATTATCCAGCAATCCGACAATGTTCAGCAGTGTCGATTTCCCTCAACCTGAAGGACCCATTATGGCAACAAACTCGCCTTTTTCCACATTAAAATTGACTTCATTCAAAGCGGAAGTTTCAATCTCATCCGTTTGAAAAATCTTCGTAAGTTTTTGTGTTTTGATCATGATATTAGGTATTAATTATTTTTAAATTTTATGCCACCGTCTGAATCAGGATTGACAGGATTTAAACATTACCCAGATCAATGCTTTACTTGTTAATATCCTGTTCATCCTTTCAACCATTAAATCCTGATTCTGACTTGTTATTTAAACACCACCCGTTCGTTATCTCCAAACATCTCATAACCTGATGTAATCACCTTTTCCCCTGGTTTCAATCCTTCAAGCACTTCGTAGAATTGCGGGTTCTGCCTGCCAATTTTGACTGGCCAATTTCGGCATCACGCAATCCGATCTGACCATTAATAGGCAGCTTAACCTTGAGATTTTTAAGACGTTCTTTTACAAGTTCATGAGCCGATATCCAATTTTTTTTCTGTCTCCTTAAGCTCTTTTTCTCCCTGGAGCGATCCATTGCTTCCATGATCATTATTATTTAAGCTATTGAGCTTTAGAAAATTCGAATTCGATTAGTCTATTAATTTCCCATTATTAACATTCTAACACTTTTAGTTTTACTAAGATCATGCCATACCTATTATAAATCTAAATACCTGTTCGTTAACAATAATAACAAACAACATTAGTGTAAATAATATTAACATCTTAGTCTAATGTTTATACAACCGATTGTCGATATTGAATGAAACTGGAAAATGACTCAAAGATAAGATCAATCTCACCTTACTCCTAAGCGTCTTTGGAGGGACCAATCACCAATACCCTTATTCCGGGTCTATCTCTGATAAGGTTTAGTGAAGATTGTCGTTTCCAGATAGAAAATAAATTGATCGAGAATCAGTACAGTTTCAAATTTAAAATTGCTTCGAATCAGGAAGCTTCTTTGAAAGCATGGGAGGAAGAAAACGAAGAATATGCCACCTGGAATTTGATCGATGAGGAGCAGGATACCGCTTTTTTGATGGAATCTGCAACACCCTATTTCATTTTTCATTTTTCTTCAAAAAATAATCTCATCTACTTACAAGGAATAAGCATTATTATTGATAAATTTGAAATCTTATATTACCAACGCTGATTTTGATGTTATTGTATATTTATACTTACAAGGCATTATTTATCAGGCAACTTTAAACCAAAATTCCGATAAAACCAGGCATGATCAAAACAACATTCCAAACCATATTAACCTCCTTCCGAAAACTGGCTTACTCCGAACGCGACAAAGGCGACAAATTTGAACGATTGATGCAGGCTTATCTGCAAACCGATCCCAAATATGCCTACTTATTCAAAAAAGTCTGGCTTTGGAGCGAATTTCATGGAAAGAAGGATTTGGGAGGTCAGGATAGCGGCATTGATTTAGTTGCCTTAACGATTGAGGGTGATTACTGGGCTATTCAGTGTAAATGTTTTCAGGAAGGTACCTATATTGATAAACCTGCTGTTGATTCCTTCCTTTCAACTTCGAGCAGGGAATTTAAAAATGAGAACTTTCAAACGGTCAGCTTCTCGCACCGGCTTTGGATTTCGACAACCAATAAATGGGGTGCCAATGCCACGGAAGCCATCCGAAATCAAAATCCGCCTGTAACACGATTAAACCTTACCGATTTGCGGGAAGCCCCTGTCGATTGGGGAAAATTACAATTGGGAATCACGGGGGAACATTCGCGCACGCCAAAGAAAGAGATTCGTCCACACCAGAAAACGGCACTTGATAATACCCACGAACATTTCAAAACAGCCGACCGTGGTAAACTGATCATGGCTTGTGGAACTGGCAAAACCTTTGTATCGCTGCGTATTGCCGAACATGAAACCAATGGTTCCGGCCTGATATTGTTTCTCGTTCCATCACTTTCACTTTTGGGTCAGACTTTACGGGAGTGGACAGCCGATGCAAGGGAACCGATTAATGCCATTTGTATTTGTTCGGATCCTAAAGTATCGAGTAAGAAATCCAAAAATGATGACTCCGACAGTTTCAGCATTATTGACCTTGCGCTTCCAGCTTCGACCGATGTGAAAAATATTGTGCATCAATTTAAGCAGTTGCGTAAAATTGAAAGTGCCGGAATGACGGTTGTTTTTTCGACCTATCAATCAATTGAAGTCATTGCACGTACGCAAAAGGAATTGATCAAAAATGCGGGCGGATATGGTGTTTTCGATTTGATTATCTGTGACGAAGCACACCGTACAACGGGAGTGACACTCGACAACGATGATGAATCGGCATTTGTAAAAGTTCACGATAACGATTTTCTGAAGGCACGAAAACGGTTGTATATGACCGCCACACCGCGTCTTTTCAGCGACGATGCAAAAGGTAAAGCGGCACAGGCCGAAGCAATTCTTTGTTCGATGGATGATGTTTCGCTTTATGGCGAAGAAATGTACCGGATTGGTTTCGGCGAAGCTGTCGAACGCGATCTGCTCACCGATTATAAAGTGCTGATTCTGACATTGAGTGATCAGGATGTGCCACCTGCAGTGCAAAAGATGATTGCAAACGACGAAAACGAAATCAACAGCGACGATGCCTCCAAACTGATTGGTTGCATCAATGCGTTGTCGAAACAAATACTGGGAGATGAAGGAATTCTCAAAGCAACCGATCCTGAACCCATGCGCCGGGCAGTTGCTTTCTGCCAGAATATTGCGATCTCAAAAAAGATAACAAACACATTTAATACAACCACCTCTGTCTATATCAATTCGTTGCCTGAAGCCAAAAAAGAGCAGATGGTATCGGTCGCTTCGGAGCACATCGATGGCACGATGTCAGCACCCAAACGTGATGAACTGCTGGGATGGCTCAAAGAGGGAGGCGACACACCCAACGAATGTCGGATTCTGACCAATGTGCGCTGTTTGAGCGAAGGGGTCGATGTTCCGACACTCGATGCTGTTTTATTTCTTTCAGCGCGTAACTCGCAGGTGGATGTTGTGCAATCGGTTGGACGAGTGATGCGTAAATCTCCGAGCAAAAAATATGGCTACATCATTATTCCTGTGGTTGTTCCTTCGGATGTGGAAGCCGACAAAGCATTGAATGATAATGAACGTTACAAAGTGGTTTGGACTGTATTGAATGCGCTTCGTGCGCACGATGACCGATTCAATGCCACCGTAAACAAGATTGAACTCAACAAAAGCCGGCCAAAACAAATATTGGTCGGAAGACCCGAATATACGTTCGAAGACGATGGATTGCCGGTTGCTGCTGAACCACAGCCCGGATATACGAATCAGACGATCAACCAGCAAATGGCATTGCAATTCGAGCAATTGCAGAACATTGTCTTTGCGCGGATGGTTCAAAAGGTTGGCACGCGAAATTATTGGGAACAATGGGCCAAGAGTGTGGCCGATATTGCCGAACGGCAGGGCGAACGCATTAACCGGCTGATTAAAGAAGATGTCACCCATCAAAAAGAATTTGCCAATTTCCTGGGTGGTTTGCGTAAAAACATCAACCCAGGTATTACAGAACAGGAAGCGGTTGAAATGCTTTCGCAGCACATCATTACCAAACCTGTGTTTGAGGCGCTGTTCGAGGGATATTCGTTTGTGAAAAACAATCCTATTTCGGTGTCGATGCAAACGATGCTCAACCTGCTCGAAGCCGAATCGATCGAAAAGGATACCGAAACTTTACAGAAGTTCTACGAATCGGTAAAGATGCGGGCCGCAGGTATCGATAATGCGGAGGGCAAGCAGCGGATTATAATTGAGCTGTACGACAAGTTCTTCAAAACTGCTTTCCCAAAAATGGTTGAGAAACTGGGGATCGTTTATACGCCTGTCGAAGTGGTCGATTTCATTATCCATTCCGTAGACCATGTGTTGCAGAAGGAATTTGGCCGAACTATCTCCGACGAAAACATTCATGTGCTAGATCCATTTACCGGAACGGGAACTTTTATTACGCGCTTACTGCAAAGCGGCCTGATCAAACCCGAAGACCTGGAGCGCAAATACAACAACGAAATTCATGCCAACGAAATTGTATTACTGGCCTATTATATTGCCGCCATCAATATCGAAAATGCCTATCACGATTTGGTTCAAACACACAGTCACGTACATACGCATGGCGATGGCGTAGAGACGGACGGCCGTCCGTCTCAAAATAACAACGAAATTGCACCTCATGGCTACCAGCCATTTGATGGTATTTGCCTGACCGACACGTTTCAATTAGGTGAAACCAACGGCAACGATAAACTGTTTTCGGAGATGTTTCCGCGAAACTCCGAACGTGTTGAAGCCCAAAAGAAAGCGCCATTGCGTGTTATCTTTGGAAATCCACCGTATTCCGTAGGGCAGAAATCGGCCAACGATAATTCACAAAATCAGAGCTATACACATTTGGATGAACGTATCTCCAAAACCTATGCTGCGGGAACGGATGCCACGAATAAAAACTCATTGTACGATTCTTACATCAAAGCTTTTCGGTGGTCATCCGACCGTTTGGATAAAGAACATGGTGGAATCATTGCCTTTGTTTCCAATGGAGCATGGCTCGATGGAAATAGTGCAGATGGATTTCGTAAATGCCTCGAAAATGAATTTTCTTCCATCTATGTCTTCAATCTGCGGGGCAACCAACGGACAAGTGGCGAACTAAGCAGAAAAGAGGGAGGGAAAATTTTTGGATCGGGATCCAGAACCCCGATTGCCATCACCATTTTAGTAAAGAAAGGAAAATAACAATGGACGAAGAAAATAAAAATATCATCATTTATAGTACCGCTGATGGCAAAGCCAATGTGTCGTTATATGCAAAGGACGGATCGGTATGGATGAACCAGAACCAACTGGCAGAACTTTTTGACACCTCGAAGCAAAACATAGGTCAACACATTGCAAGTATACTTAAAGACAATGAGTTGAATGAAAATTCAGTTGTAAAGGATTACTTTACAACTGCCGCCGATGGCAAGGAATACCGTGTTACTTTTTATTCGCTGGAAATGATCCTCGCCATTGGTTTCAGGGTACGCAGCAAGAGGGGCACACAGTTCAGGATTTGGGCCAATACCACGCTGAAAGAATACATGGTAAAAGGTTTTGCGATGGACGATCAACGCCTTAAAAACCCCGATGGCCGACCCGACTACTTTGACGAACTGCTCGAACGCATCCGCGATATTCGCGCTTCCGAAAAAAGGTTTTACCAAAAAGTGCGCGACCTGTTTGCCCTGAGCAGCGATTACGACCCTACTGACAAAGCGACCCAGATGTTTTTTGCCGAAACGCAAAATAAATTGCTGTACGCGGTGACCGGACAAACTGCTGCCGAAATTATTGTCAACCGGGCCAATGCCCAACAGCCTAATATGGCGCTTACTTCGTGGAAGGGAGGCATTGTCAGGAAGCAGGATATTTATACCGCTAAAAACTATCTGACTGCCGATGAAATTGATACGCTGAACCGTTTGGTCGTTATCTTCCTCGAAACGGCAGAATTGCGTGCCAAGGACCGCCTCAATATTGCGATCAGTTTTTGGAAAGAAAACGTAGACCGAATCTTAAATCTAAGCGACCGTAAGATACTGACCAGTGCCGGATCGGTGAGCAAGCTCCAAATGGAAAAAACGGTTGGAAAAGTCTATGATGATTTTGACGCAAGAAGAAAAACTTTTGAAGCCAGTGCAGCCGACCAACAGGATTTGGAAGAGCTTGAAAAACAAATAAAAAATCGAAAACCCCGATTAAAAAGTTAATTTATGAGCAAGGCAAAAATATATTACCACGATATTGGCGATTACCTTTCACGGGAAGAAAAACTGGCCACTTTAAAAAAATATGGCTCCGTCAATAACATGCAGTGGAAAACACTAACTCCCAATGAACATGGTGATTGGATTAGTCAAAGAGACGATATATTTGAAACTTATATTTCTTTAGAATCTGAAAAGAAATTTGAAGTAAAAACAAAATCAATTTTCGTAGTTAATTCAAGAGGTAATGAAACATCGAGGGATGCATGGATATATAATTTTTCATTCTCTGAACTGAAAATCAATATGCAACGAACTGTTGAATTTTACAACTTTCAAGTTGCAAGTTACCTTGAAGCTAGAAAAGAGAATCCAAATCTTAAAGCAGACGATTTTATTGATACAGACTCAAAAAATATTAGTTGGTCAAGCAGTCTTGTCCCTCAGTTAGAAAAGGGCATTCATTTAAATTTTGAACCAAATAAAATTGTAATTGGACTTTATCGTCCTTTTGTTAAACAGCAACTTTATCTTGGTGAAAAGATGATTCACCGAAGAGGACAATTTCAAGAGTTCTTTCCTAAATCTCATATAAATAACCGTGTTATTTCTATATCAGGTATTGGTGCGAGTAAGGATTTTTCATTATTGATTACAGATTGTGTTGCTGATATTCAGCTCCAATTTAATGGACAATGCTTTCCACTCTATTATTACGAAGAACGCCAAAAGCAAAGTCCTGGTTTATTTGATGAAGCAGGTGAAAGTGAATATATCCGCCGTGATGGAGTATCCGATTTTATCTTTACCCAGGCCCGCAAAGCTTATGTGAATATGTTAAGCAAAGAGGACATTTTCTATTATGTGTATGGTTTTCTGCACTGTCCCGAATACCGGTCACGATTTGCGAACGACCTGAAAAAGATGCTGCCACGCATCCCGTTGGTCGATGATGCCAAAGATTTCTGGTCATTCAGCAAAGCCGGTCGTAAACTGGCGGAGCTGCATATCAATTACGAAAGCGTTCCGGCATACAAGGATGTTATTGTTTCAGGTATCGAAAGTGGCAACTTTAAAGTTGAAAAGATGCGTTTCCCAAAGAAAGATCAAAAGGATACGATCTTTTACAACAGCAACATCACCATCAGCAATATACCTGCCGAAGCCTACGAATACATCGTCAACGGCAAAAGCGCCATCGAATGGATTATGGAACGGTACCAAATCACCACGCACAAAGAGAGTGGCATCCGCAACGATCCCAACGACTGGGCCACCGAAGTGGGCAATCCAAGGTATATCCTCGATTTGCTGCTAAGTATTATCAACATGAGTGTTCAAACGGTACAGATTGTGAAGGGATTACCGGAGTTGAGATTTGAATAAAATGAACAATTACTGAAACAATTGAATATTAACAAATTTGAATGATTATGGATGATTTGGAAATAATTCAAGAACAGCATACTGCTGGTCCTCAATTAATAGGATTCGACTACCAGTTCTATTATTTCATGTATTTGGCGCTTGAACTAAAGTTTGGTGAACAGATCGGTTTTGAAGTTAAAGATGATATTCATATTGACAAAGCTGATGGTTCGACTATTTTATTTCAAGCAAAACATACCATTTTAACGAATTCCGGCGGAATTCCTCAAAATCTAACAATACTTGATATTGATTTATGGAAATCATTAAGTAATTGGTCTAGTTTTATCAAAAAAGCACCAGATACTTCAATTTTTCTTTCCAAACATTCATTTTGCTTGGTAACAAATAAAAGTGAAGGCAATAACGAATTTATAGATTCCTTATTACTGTTTAAAACTGAAAAGGACATTAATAAAATCTTAGTTTTATTAAAGGTATTGGAGAATAAGACTATAGATAAAACGATTAAAACCTATATTAAGAATATTTCTTCCCTTGGGAGACGTAAATTGCAAGTATTTTTATTAAATCTTACTATTGAATCAAATACTAATGATATTATCGGAAAAATTAGAAATAGAATACTTGAAAGAGTTATGCAAGATAGATTCATCGATCCCGTATTTGAATGTTTATCGTCAAACATGCAATCAGACAAATATTTGGAGATAGAAAAAAGAAAAAAATTCATCATCTCTTTTGAAGGTTTTAAAGATAAATATGGACGATGCTTTGAAAATGCGTTTAAATCAAAACCTTTACCCAAAAGACGTTTTTCAGTTGACCTACCAAAAAACTTAGAAGAGCAAACATTTATCAAGCAATTAATTGATTTAGGAGAAATCACAAAAAATTCTCCTGAAATAATTAATTACACTACTCAGATGTATCAAGCACTGAACCAATTTGCTTATTGGAGCGAAAATAATTTTGTTTTGCCAACCGAAATGGATGAATTTCAAAATAACTCAATTCTGTTATGGAGCAATGAATTTAGAGCTAAATATCGGTCTATAGAACGCCAGATAAGTTCGGGAACCTCAATCGAATTATTAGAAAATGAGATTAATGATTTAGGAGTTGAGTTAGTCGAATACCTTCGTCGACAAGTACTGTCATTACAAAACGATATGCTCGGCATTGAATTAAGCAATGGACATTTTTATGCTTTGGCTGATAAGCCCGAAATCGGGTGGCATTATAAATGGGAGGATAAATACAAAAAATCATGAAGGAAGTATATTATATATATAATAATGAGGCAATAGCTAGTTGCGTGTTATTATCAGTTCTGGATCGTATTGATTCGATAGATATAGCCCGTTCTTGTTTGATTTTACCTTTCCTGCTAGATGATCAAACAGTACATTACTTACAAAGAAACTTGAGTGTTGATCTAGATCTAGTGCAATTAATATTTGAACGAGCTCGACTATTTACTTCTTTTAATAAAAGATATCAAGCATTATTGCCCATCACGATTAATTCGCTGATGATTTTAAAGAAAAGTAATCAAATTGAAATAAACGGGAATATTTTATCGAATAAAAGCTTACTAATTCAGTCAAATATGGATGTTGGAGAAAGATTGGATTCAATAAGGAATGTGATGCCATTTTTCTTGACAATGATAGAGAAATATTCTACGATTCAACTTTACGAAATCTTAAATATACAATTATGAAATTCATTTTACACGAAATAAAGTTGTGGTATAACGATAGTAATACGAAACCTACTAGTTATGAATTCCTACCAAATAAAGTTAATGTGATTACTGGTGATGCAACAACAGGAAAAACGAGTTTCTGGAGTATAATCGATTATTGCCTAATGTCAGGTAATATTAACATTGCTAATACAATAAGTGAAAAAGTGCGGTGGTATGGTATTCGATTTACGATTAATGATAAGTCTATTGCAATTGCAAGAAAATCTCCAACAAAAGGAGCTGTATCTTCCGACGTTTTTTTTGATTATGGTGCTTGGCCAAATTCGATGATTGCGAATATAAATATATCACACGTCAAAGCAATACTTGATATAGAGTTTGGTATTACTGATCAATTAAGATTCCCTTTTGGAAAAGAACTTGGACGAACAAATTTCAATCTGTCATACCGACATTTTTTGTTATTCAATTCATTAACTGAGGATATTATTGGTGCATCCAAAACTTATTTTGATACCACATTTTATGGAAAGGAAGAATATGACAAAGCACTTTCGCATATTTTCGATATGGTTATAGGTGTTAATGATATGGAAAACATAAAATCAAAAGAGCGACTGCTGCAAATTGGAAATGAACTAAGAAAAATACAATTGCAGAATACTAGGAACATAAATTTGGGAAATCAATTCAAAAAGGATTTGTTTAGTCTAATTGAAAGATGCAAAGAAAAGGGATTTATTGAATACTCAGAAAATATTAATTCAATTGACGAGGCCATCTTTATTCTTCAAAATATTCAATCGACCTTTAATAAAATAAAATCAAATCCAAATATTTTTTATGACATCGATCAACTAGACAAGCGTAAAAATGAAATTAAAGTTCAAATAAACGCGATAAAAAGATATAAATCTGAATATGAAACTTACAAAAGAAATTTAAATAGATGTGCTGATAGTTTAAAACCAATAGAGTTTCTTAATACTAATCTCTCGGATCAACTTGTGGATTCATACGAAACTAAAATTTTTATGGAATCTTTGGAATCTTCTCTGGGAAATATAAAAAAGAATCTTTCAAAAAAAGTAACAGAACCATTCAAGGTGGGGGGAGATATTGTAGAATTGCAACAAGAATTAACTAACATAGAAAATCAGTTAGTCAAATTAAATGAGATAAAAAAGAATTACCAAACTGAGACACAAAAGTATGTCTCCCTTGGAGAAATTAAGAATGCTTTTGAACAATTGTTAAAAGTAGAAATAGTTAAACCTATTGATTCCAATAGGCTAAATCAATTAAATGAAGAGAAAACGGATTTGCTAAAAATTCCTAAGGATTACGAGCAGATTAAGTATATAATGAAGACTAAATTGAATACTAGCATTCAAAGAAACTATAATAAATTGAAATCCTTAACTACCTACAAGAATAGCAGAACAATTTTCAATGATAGTGATATGGTTTTGCAATTACAGCCTGAAGGAGACTTATTCCCATTACAAACAGTTGGTAGTAAATCAAATTATATGCTCATGCATCTGTGCTTTTATCTGGGATTACATGAACATATGATTTCCATATCTCAAGAACATGTTCCACGGTTTCTATTTATTGATCAACCTAGTATTCCTTACTATGCAGGTAATGAAGGGAAAGGCAATGATGATAAAACAAAATTGATAGACGCTTTTTCATTACTAAATTCTTTTATAGATGACATAATGAAACTTAAGGAAGGTTCATTTCAAATTTTTATGGTAGAACATGCGCCAAAAGATTATTGGATTGATAATAATCTAACTAATTTTCATACTGTAGATGAGTTCATCAATGGGAAAGGGTTAATTCCTAGTTATATTTATAATTCTTAAGATATGCAGAATATGATTTTAGGAAAGATGCATAATTTGATTATTCATTTTGTGGGGAATAAAAATAATGAGGATGGTGTTCGTTTTTCTAATATCGAAACCTCTTTCGAAAGAGTAGAAGAATATTTTAAATGCTTGATATCTGGGAGTTTTAAGTTTGAGGAATTATTTTGCTTTTACTTTACTCCAAATCTTGAACTTAACCCTATTTACCAGTTTATAACTTCAATGTTTCAAGATAAATCTTCATTTATTGAGCAATCACAGAATTGTACACGTTTTTTATATGATAATAGCGTCCATCCGAAAATAAAGGGTGGTGAGTTTTATACGGTTTACTTTAAAGATTGCATTGTTGATGGTGTCACCACCGATGCGGTTGGCTTATTTAAATCGGAAAACAAGGATACCTTTTTGAAAGTGTTTCCGTCGGGCGATGGTTTTGAAATTGAAAGTGAAAAAGGAGTCAACATCAACAAGCTCGATAAAGGTTGTTTGATCTTCAACATCGAAAAAGAAAACGGTTACGTGGTTGCGGTGGTCGACAATACCAACAAAGGCGCTGAAGCCCAATACTGGATTGACAATTTCTTGCATGTTCGTCCGCGTAAAGACGAATATTACGACACTCAAAACTTGTTATCGCTATGTAAAAATTTTGTCACCAAAGAGCTTCCCCAGCAATTTGAAGTTTCGAAAGCCGATCAGGTGGATTTTCTCAATAAATCGGTTCAGTTTTTCAAAGAAAAAGAGAGTTTCGATATGGTTGAATTTGTCAATGAGGTAATTGAAAAACCGGCGTTGATTGAAAGTTTCAATAATTATAAGAAAGACTTTCAAAAAGATCGGGAAATTGATCTCTCCGATAATTTTGTAATCTCGGAATCGGCAGTAAAGAAACAAGCCCGTTCGATTAAAAGCATCATCAAACTGGATAAGAATTTCCACATTTATGTCCATGGTCACCGCGAATTAATTGAGCAAGGTATTGATGAAGCAGGGAGGAAGTTTTACAAGATTTATTACAGCGAGGAATCGTAAGTATATGAAAAATCCTGTTTTTCATTATGTTGCATCAATTAACCCTGAACTTTCAGGTTTTTTTTACTTATCCAAAGCGTTTTCTATTCGTATTTCTCTGAGAAAATACTGTTAACTCAAATTCTCGGTCAAAGTTATTGATCGCCAGCCGGAAAAGTCAAGGGACGTCCGGTTTTCACTTTTGTATATCATTACTCTTCACCTCCCGTCACTTCGTGCTCGGTCACTTTCCCATTTGTATCATCTTTCCGCTGGTTGAAACTGACATCCGCCCTTGACCAGAATCCGCCTGGCTCAATCTCTTTTGCCCGAAATTTAATTTAACGGTGAGCCAGATACCAAAATAAACCCGGAAGGCACCGGTGAAACGCATGACGAATAAGAATCTTGCACACAAAGTGGTCAGTGAAGAGAAAGACATTCTGACCAATGTTAAGGAATCGGAAGCTCCTGTTCTGTCCATCGTGACAGACGAAACCGAAGCGGAAAAGGAAGAAATTCCTGTTCCTGAGCCAGCTTCAAAGCCGGTTGCTACGATGACAATTGTCGAGAAGGAAGAAGTTCGCAAGCCTACGCTTGAAGAGAAAATTCAGAGGGTGGAAGATCTGACGCTGTTGATCGACCGGTACAGGGCTTTGGCTGAATCAAGGCGTAAACTTCAAACTTTCCAGATTGGGGCTGATTCACTCAGCTCCACAATCCTTCTAAGGGATGCTGCCGGCAATGAATTCAGAACTTCAAACTCATCCGTTATAACCACTGTAATTGATGAGATGAAACGAACGCTGGATTCTAAAGTCCGCGAAGTTGAAACCTTAATCAACTTTTGAAAAATCGGGAGCTTTGCTCCCTTTTTTTGTTCGTTGCGGAGAAAGTTAAAAGCCTATTCATCAAGCAAAATAATTGATGATTATTTGGAGAAAATATTCATTATTTTTACATATTGGTAATGGTATTCTATCAATATCAAAATGGAAAAAAAATATGGCGGCAAAAATGGCTTAAGTCAATAAGTGACTTGACTTCTATTGGTATACCAATAGAAAGTGAAATCATAACAAACCATTTTTCCGATCACCAGTTATTCGTTAATTTAGCTAATTGTTATTTCGACAATATACTTTTCGGAATAGATTATAATTTTTTTATAACAAGAAAGTTTGTTTCTCAGGAAGAGTATATAATAGTAAGTAATTGGCATAGAGAACTGGACAATTATATTTATTCCCTTAATAATTTCGGTGACGTTTACATTCTTAACGACAACATTTGGATTCAAATCATTCAGAATGGCATTCTTGCAAAACAAAAATTGCTCTCCATTTTACCTGATTTCGAAAAACAATTCTTGAATTAATTAATACTTCGCTTGGCTCCCAGCTGAACGATTTTCTCCACTTTATCCAACCTTGGTGTCATCCGTTTAAATCCGTGTAATCCATTATCTCCGGAGATCTCTCTCCTACAATTTTTCACCAAATGTATTGATCGCCAGCCGGAAAAGTCAAGGGCCGGAGGGTTGATCCATCTTATATTCCTTAGTGTCACCCCCGGCACTTCGTGCTCGGTCACTTTCCCGTTTGTGTTTTTCCACCTCGGGTTGAAACTGACATTCCGCCCTTGACAAGAATCCGCCTGGCTCAATTTTCACTGGTTCAAATTATAGCGAGCCAGATGCTTAAATAAATCCGGAAGGCACCGGTGAAAAATATGAAGATGGATAATTGGAGTTTAATCAGCATTTACACGACGAAACAGGCCGTTGCTGATGGTGTATTGATCCGGGTCGATGATTCCCTGTCACAGGAAGCGGGGATCAAATATCCAGTTTACCTTTCCCTGGGAGTCTTTTCCAAATATGTTCAGGTTCCTGCGGGTTATGAGGATGAACAGGATAGTACGGGCCGCCTTTTTGATCTGCTGAACACGTTTGTATATGCTGCAAAAAGATGTTCCGGCAACTTCCTGGAATATCATTTTGTCACGCATACCCCCGATGCTGATAACTGGGAACCGAATGAAGTGTTTACTGGCGGTGACCGCACTTACCGTCTTGTAAAACTCAAAGCAACGATCGAAGGTCAGGATTTTGACGACCCTACTCCGGCAATATTCATCCTTAAACCACAGGAGGATTAACCATGACACGCACATTTAAACTCCAGCCAAAGTATGTTTCCAGGAAATATACACGTGACATCAAGGTGATTCCAAAGCTGACCATCTCCGGTAACTGGCTTCAGAAGGCTGGTTTCCTGCCCAATGAGATCATCTATGTGAAGGTCGAAGACGGCCGCCTTGTTATCACCTCTTATCAGCCAACCGAATAATTAACTATGGCGTGCCAGTTGCCAATACAAGTCCTCCGGGCAGGAGGCAAATCCAATGACTGAATTTCAGTTTCTTGAAAATCTTGAATTTTACCAGCGCCGGTTTGAAAAACATCACCACAAGTTTATCAGGGATTTAAACTATTATATCCGGAATAATCGTGTTCATGATGGTGTGTTTTACAATACGGTTCTGAACTATTCTTTGAATATAACCTTAACAGCATCCTGGATTAAATTATTAAAAGATTTTAATTCAGATAAATACACCAATATTTTACGTTTTTCACCTGATTTCAATAATTTAAACGGCGTGCCAGGTGCCAAAATAAATCCGACGGGCAGCGGTATTAACGAATGAGCCAATACAAGAATGATCCAAGGATGATCACCGCTAAGTTTTCATCCAGTTGTTCCAAATGCAAAACGAAGCTTCTAAAGGGTGCCAGCATCTATTACTGGCGGCCTTCTTCCAGGGAAGTATTCTGTACCAAATGCGGGGAAGGTCCTTACCGGCAGTTTCTTTCAAGTGCTGCTGATGAGGATGTCTATAACGGATGCGGTAATCCTTACGCATGCTGATAAAAAGAAAGGGAGAGGTTCCCTTTTTTTACCGGAAAAACAATGAATAAAAAGCTTATTGCTAGACACTACCGATTCGCTCCCCAAAAGCCTTGAAAACATTTTTGATTTTTCAGGGTATTCCATCTTTTACCGCCGTTTCAATCCCGGATTTCTAATCCTTTTGGCTTTCGTTTGTTTCAGCTTCACAGTCTATTTGGAAGTCGTGTTTACGTCACACCAATTCCGGCAATTTTACCACCAGGTGACAATTGGAAGCCGCTTCGTACACTGATTGGATCATCCCGCCAAATACATTTTGTGAATGCACTTCACCTTGTATTCCGATTCCAAATCAAAAGTTTTGGATGGTAAGAGATTTTTATAAAATTCTACGCTAAGTTAGCTCCCACTCCGGGTACCGCTCCGCTCTGTCAAGAACTTTCGCGGCATATCCTCCCTCTCTACGCTTCGGTCCGGTATTCCACGGTTTCTTGACAGCCCCTCCATGGTCCGCTGATCACTTGCATATAATTTTTATCTAAAAATCAATACCATGAAAACTTTTAAGAAATTTTACATCGGAAAAGGAAAGCAA
>Ga0209585_10000468_pt1 | contig 15573 bp, 9 predicted proteins | sample NGEPerone_FD_185491 | JGI IMG/M metagenome (GOLD analysis project Ga0209585, IMG submission 185491) | Arctic peat soil microbial communities from the Barrow Environmental Observatory site, Barrow, Alaska, USA - NGEE Permafrost154B-one... | ecosystem: Environmental > Terrestrial > Soil > Wetlands... | reverse complement strand
ATTTTCCTGAGAAATTCTCCATCCGGCTCCTGCTGAATAGAAATTACCCCAACGAACTGAGGATGCGAATCTTGAAGATCCATCAGTGCGGAAACTTCCTGATAATAAATATTTTTGATCATAACTATAATTCACAGCTCCGAAATAACTTTCTATGGTGTGATTATCTTCATAAGATGTAGGTGGTGAAAAGGCTGTTGTACCATTATCCAATTCAGATTGCCCGGGAAATAAAAATCCTGACATATAACCTGCTTCGTAATTATATTGATACTTGTAATTTTCATGCCCCGCAAGTGCTTTAATATTATGAAGTCCAATATTCTTATTATATGATAGTACTTCATTTGCAGTTAATGATAGCTGGCGATCAGCCGCTTTGGTGGACCGTCCTCCATCGCTTAAACCCGGAGTAGGGGCGGCATCTCCATATTGATTATTTTGATAGGAAGTAATATTATCTGACAAATAGTTTATCCCTAAAGTAGTTTTAAAAGAAAGATCTCTTGAAAACTTAACTTCAGCATAAGTATTAGCATTACCATTAAATATATAACTTGAACGATCATCCAAATTCAAAGAGCCCAACAAATTGGACCTTCCTGCATATGGCCTTGTCCCCATTTGATCAGGAGTACCCCAGTCTAATGCATTTTTGCCTGTAGCAGGATCAATTACAAAAGCACCGGTTGTTAAATCATGTTGATAAACAGGATAAATTGGTCCCATTTGTCTTGTATAATAAAATGGATTAGTAGTTGCAGTTCCACCACTGGGTAGATCTCTTCTTCTTGCTAAAGCACCATCTAAGTCAAGACCGGTTTTTAACCAATTAGTAGCATCCATATTCACATTCAGACGCAAATTGTAACGCTTGTATCCTGAAAAACGAACAATACCATCTTCATTTAAGTAGCTACCAGAAAGATAGTAATCCATTTTATCGCTTGCACCTGCAACACTAAAGCTGGCATTAGTGCGAGAAGCAGTGCGGTATAATGCATCTGCCCATGATTCGTTCCACAATAAGCTTGCATTAGGATTTAACTTTCCTGTTACGGGGTCAACCAATTGATTTCCCGGTACATTGTAAGCATTATAAACAAGTCCGTTTGGTCCGGTAAGAACATTTGATGCACTTACTCCGGCGGCAGCAGCGGTACTTCCGGAGCTAACATATTTATTTTTATACGCCTCCCACATTAATTCATAATAATCTTTAGGCCCTACTTCGTTATATTCTGGAATACCACGGCTCATATAACCCTGGCGCAAAGAAGCCGTTACTGAAGGCGTACCTCTTTTTCCTTTCTTGGTAGTGATCATAATAACACCATTAGCTGCACGTGAACCATAAAGTGCTGCAGCCGCTGCATCTTTCAATACAGTTACAGATTCTATATCATCTGTAGAAAGAGCAGAAATGGAACCATCATACGGAACACCATTCAACACATATAACGGAGCACTATTGGCGTTAACAGAACCCACACCACGAATAAGAATACTTGCACCTGAACCTGGTGCCCCACCGCCATTGGTTGCAATAATACCCGGCACCAATCCTTCCAATGCCTTTGTAACAGAAGTTACCTGTTGCTTTTGAAGCGACTTTGCCGAAATGGTATTTTCCGAACCGGTAAAAGATGTTTTCTTAATGGTTCCGTATGGTACATTTACAACTACTTCTGAAAGTGCTTCAGCAGTTGATCTCATACTTACATTAAAAGTAGTTTTAGAACCAATAGACATTTCATAAGCTTCCATACCTACTGAAGAAAACGACAATGTTCTTGCAGAAGAAGGAATTGAAAGTGTGAAATTACCTTCAGAATTAGTTACAGTACCTATTTTGGTTCCTTTTACCTGGACAGAGACGTCAGACAAAGATTTGCCAGTTTCGTCAGTAACCTTCCCGGAAATAACTTTGTTTTGTGCAAATACATATACTCCTGTAAATAGAAGTAATGTAAATAGTGTAAGAAATTTTCTCATTAACGTTAAATTTTAGTGAAGCAAATATATGTATCCTCAATGATATTATAAATGAAAGACAATAATTTAATTCTAATTGCTGCTTTTTCCTTAACGCAATTTTAATGCAAGTTATTATTACTTCTTTTTAACCATATCCAATAATAACACAGGCAACAATATAAGATTGCTGAGTGTAGCAGTAAATAAGGTAATGGAAGTAAGCCAGCCAAGCGATTGCGTGCCACCAAAACCGCTGAAACAAAAAATAATAAACCCGGCAATTAATACCATTGATGTATATAAAATACTTAAGCCGGTATGTTTGATCGTCTCTGAAACAGTGGCTTTAATATTAAAATTATTTACAGGAAGTTCCTGGTTATAATTTACCAAAAATCTTATTGTAACATCAATTGCTATACCCAATGCCAGACTGAAAATCAATACTGTTGATGGTTTCAGGCGTACACCGGCCCAACCCATAATACCTGCAGTTACTACCAAAGGAATTATATTAGGTATTAAGGAGCAAATTAAAATCCGGACAGATTTAAACAAATACAACATACAAAGGGCTATAAATAAAAATGCCCAAAGCAAACTTTCTTTTAATCCATTTATAATAAAAGTACTTCCTTCTAAAAAAGTAATAGTAGATCCGGTAAGGGTGATTTTATATTTTGAAGAATCAAAAAGATGATCAGTTTCTTTTCTGATCCCGGCAAGAATGATTGGAAGTTTTTCTGTTCCTATATCGGCCATATTGATGCTCATGCGTGTACTTTCTCTTGCCGTGTCTATAAAACTGGTTAACAATTTTGAAAGATTATTTTTTCCGGTGCTATCTTTTTGTGGACGCAAATAATCGCCGACAAATGCGGCGTCAAAGGAATTGGGTAGTGCATAATTAGAGGAATCCCCACCATAAAATCCCTGTTTTACAAATTTAATTCCTTCAGCAATAGAAAGTGGGCGACTCATTTCTTTTTGCGCTTTTATATAAGTTGCAAGTGTATCCATTTTTGCTAAAACTGGCAAGGCTCTTGCTCCAGCCAGTCCATATCTTTTTTTAGTGTCAATGATTATTTCAAGCGGCATTACTCCATGAAAGTTCTTTTCAAAAAATTTTAAATCGGTATAAATTTTATCTGTCTTTGGTAAATCATCTACAATAAACCCTTCTGTTTTTAATTTAAAAATTCCAATTACTGAAAAAATAATTAAAGCTACCGTTAAGGCATATACGATTTTTTTATGATTAAAAACCCATCGTTCAACCCTTAATAATAAACTGGTAAAAAATTTTACATCAAGATATTTTAGTTGCTTTTTCCCGGGAACGGCCATATAGCTTAAAGTTCCTGGGAGAAGAATAAAGGAGATCACAAAAATCAACATAATACTTAAACCGGCCACTTCTCCAAACTCTTTTAAAATGGCGCTTTTTGTTAATGCAAAAACGGCTAAACCGATTGCTGCTGTTATATTACAGAAAAGGGTAACAATACCCATCTTACTCACCATATCAATCAAAGACTGTTCTTTATTTCCTGTTTTCTTATAAGTGGAATGATATTTATTTAAAAAGTAAATACAGTTGGGAATTCCAATAACTACTACAAGCGGTGGAATTAAAGCAGTAAGCAAAGTAATTTTATAACCAAGTAATTGAATGAGGGCTACACTCCAAATAACACCTATAATAACAACCAGCAATGATAAAAGTGTGGTTTTTATTGAACGAAACATTAATAATAAGATCAATGCAGAAAGCGCTAGTGACCCAATAATAAACCATTGCATTTCTTTTGCAATTCTGTCAGCAACTTCAGTACGTATAAGAGGCAATCCGCTGATGTGCGTTTGTATTTTTGTAGCAGCAGAATAATCATCAATAGGGCTGATGATATCGTTAATAACTTTTGTGCGGCCTTTAGAATTGAGGACATCTTTATTAATACGTACCAACATTAAATAAGCATTGGTCTTCGGATTATAGAGTAACGATTTATAAAAAGGAAGTGAATAGAATATGTTCCGGCTACTATCTACTTGTTCCTGTGTTTTTATCTCTGCCCGAAAAACAGGTTTGGCGATTAATTGTTGTGAAACAGTATCTTTAAAAAGATTGATGGCATTGGAAACACTAAGCACATCTTCTACATACTGTACTTTCTTAAGTTCATTATTTAATGTGCGAAAGGCTTCAAAATTTTTAATTTTAAAAAACTGATCTGTTTGTACACCCACCACCAGAACATTTCCATCATCACCAAATTTTGATTTAAAAGAAAGATAATCCTGGTATTTAGGATTATCAAGCGGGACTGCTTTTGAAAATTCGTAACTAAGTTTTATTTTACTTGCAAAAAAAGCCATTACGGCTGTTACTACAAATAATAAGATTAAAAGAAGTAACCGGTTTTTTAAAACGAATTTCGCCAGGCGTTTCCACATAATTAATTATAATTTTTTTGCGCAAAGAAAGGAAATAATTTTTTTGCGGTACATAGCGGCTATTGAAAGCGTTTTTATTGAAAGTGCTGAAATCCAAATACCTAATAATCCAATTGCATGCCTAGTCTATCTTTCAATTCCTTTACCAACGGATACTCCTCAATAATTTTTAAATATTGTTGTTTGGTTGATAAATGTTCTTCCCGTAATTCATTTTTTGTGTCATCAGCAACCAGTATTATTTTGTAAGTAAGTAACCGGTTATTAAAATGCGATTGAAGATGAGAGATTAATGCGCCTCTTTCTGCTTCAATAAATTTTTGTTGCATATTATTATTAGTAACAATTTCAATACAGTTGTTATCAAGAATATTTAGCCCGGCTGATTTAAAATGAGAAACCGCGGGAAGATTTTTATTCTTTACCAATTCTTCAATATATAATCCCCAACCTATATAAAGCTCTTCTTCTGTAAGGTCAACAATATGATTATTTTTATTTTCAGTGGCAACTTTTTCTCTTATTTTTTCAAGTGAGGCCAATTTTGTAAATTTTGCAGGAGGCTTTACTACTAAAGTATGATCTGCCGCAGCTTTTGGCAATTTTGAATTATTTACTCGTTCTTCAATAATTAACAGCGCTTCATCCTTTTGTTTAGCATTTCCATTGTCCACAGATTTATTTTTCCCCGGAGAGGTAATTGTTTTTGTTACCTCTTTTTTTACTTTATCAGCTATGGGAGTAATCGCCTTGAAGGAAACAGGTTTTACACTTTCAAGCTGTTTTTTTTTACTTAATTGACCATTATCGTTTACCAATTCAAGCGCCTGGTTCAGGTAACAAAGTTTTATAAAGGTTAGTTCTACATGCAGGCGTTTATTTTTTGCCATCCGGTAATTAATCTCCGATTCATTCAAAATATTTAATGCACTTAATAACCAGGCTGCATCAATCTTTGAAGCCGCATCCAGATAACGCTGTTTAAATCCTTCAGATACTTCGAGTAACATAGCCACTTTGGCATCTTTACTTACCAATAAGTTTCTTAAAAATTCAGCAAAGCCATTCAATACCAAATCACCTTCAAAACCTTTTCGGTTAATTTCATCATACAATAAAATCGCATCGCTGAGGCTTTGATTTTGCATAGCATCTATCAATCGAAAATAATAATCTTCATCAAGAATATTCAGGTGCTCAAGTGTATTGGCATAGGTTAATTCGCCGTTGGTAAAACTTACAATTTTATCAAGAATACTAAGTGCATCTCTTAAGCAGCCTTCACTTTTTTGAGCAATAATGTGAAGCGCGGTTTTATCAGCGGTGATATGTTCCTTTTCGCAAATTTCCTGAAGATGCTCTACAGTATCCTGGTTAGTGATTCGTTTAAAATCAAAAATCTGGCAGCGTGAAAGAATGGTTGGAATAATTTTATGTTTCTCTGTTGTTGCCAAAATAAAAATAGCAAACGGCGGCGGCTCTTCCAGCGTTTTTAAAAAGGCATTGAACGCCTGCGTAGTAAGCATGTGTACCTCATCTACAATATACACTTTGTATTTACCGGCCTGTGGCGCAAACCTTACCTGGTCTACCAATGAACGGATATCATCTACAGAATTATTACTGGCAGCATCTAATTCATGAATATTTAAAGATGTACCATTATCAAAAGAAATACAGGAATTGCAAACATTACAAGCCTCACCATCGGGAGTCCTGTTTTCGCAATTAATTGTTTTTGCCAGGATTCTTGCACAGGTAGTTTTACCAACGCCGCGAGGGCCGCAGAACAAAAAAGCATGCGCAAGCTGGTTATTTTTAATCGCATTTTTTAAAGTAGTAGTAATGTGAGATTGCCCCACAACAGTACTGAAATTTTGTGGCCGGTACTTACGTGCTGAAACAATAAATTTTTCCATAATTTGATAATGGCGAATTTACAACTTTAGAATTTGTATCGATTGATTACATCCGTTTCTACGAATTTTTTTTTAGCTAATTACCGCATGAAATTTGATTCAGAAAAACTGCATTGTGAGCCAGGAAAAAGTATGCTTTAATTATCAATTTAAAACAGGATGCCTTTTAAATTCTTTACTTCTATCAAAAATATAACGATAAGTAGTCAATATCCGGCTTTGTTTACCGCCGAGATTCCTTGAAATATTTAGGATTTTTGGATTAAAATCACCTTGCCACTGAAGCTCAAGTTCATCGTATTTGGTTTCGGTTTGAATAACTTTAGAACCCTGCATAATCATGTAATGATCTATTCCCCTTCCATGAAATTCAGGAATTACTCCAAAAACAATTCCGGTGAATTTATAGTTCATCCCTTTTTTCTTCAACCACAAAAATTTTAATTTCTCAATCAATCCAAATTTGCCATTAAAGTTTTTGAATATTTGGTTTAATTCCGGAAGATTTACCCAAAAGGCAATTGGTTCATTTTTATGATAAACAAACCAAATAAGTTTTTCATCCATAACCGGCTTCATTGACCGGAACATTTTAATAGCTACTTCTTTATTCAATTGTTTATTGCCTTCATGCTTTGCCCAGGCTTTATTATAAACGACGCTAAAATCTGTGGCATATTTTTCCAGTTGGTTCTTACGGATATGTTCCACTTTAAAATCAGGATTGGTATCATATTTTTCATTCATCTCAATAAACTTTCCTTTCAGTTGTGTATCTACAATGAGGTACCAGCATATTTGGTTAAAAAAATTTTTGAATCCATAATTTTCGAAAAGCTGAACATAATAAGGGTGATTGTAATTCATTAAATAAATTGGCGGTTTAAATCCTTCAACCACCAATCCCCACCACCTGTCGCGTTCGCCAAAATTTATAGGGCCATCCATAGCTTCCATACCTCGCTGCATCAACCAGCTTTTGGCTACATCAAATAACATATCTGCCGCCTCCTGGTTATTGATGCATTCAAAAAAACCAATACCACCGGTCTTTTGTTCATCTCCTTTATTTTTATATTTTTTATTTACAAATGCGGCAATACGCCCAATAAGATTTCCATTATCATCTTTCAGTAACCATCTTTGACTCTCTCCGTGGCGATAGGCTTTATTTTTTTTTGGATCAAAAACATCATTCACATCTTTATCAAGCGGGCGAATAAAATTAGGATCATCCTTATAAATGATGAGAGGGACTTTTAAAAATTCCTTTGAAGAACCAGAATCAGAAACGGGAAAAAGTTGCATTTATCTAAAAATTATGAACGATAAAGTAACAATCAAATTTTGCAAAATCAAAACCTATTTTTTATGATATTTTTTTACTAATCATTTTTACTTAACAGTCAGATAAAAAACAATTTAGCATGGGGAAATAAACGGGGAATTACAGTCAACAAAAAAACATTAAAACAATTCAATACTTTATTAATAAATCCATTTTTTAATTTTCTTCACTTTTACGGGCATGCTTGTTGTGAAAATTCGGGTTGAGAATTCTCAATTATTGTTAATTTAAAAAAATCACATTATGACAAACACAAATCAAAAACGAGTAGCCATTTTAACTGAAAATGGTTTCGAAGAAATTGAATTAACCGGCCCTAAAAAAGCTATGGAAAATGCCGGAATGAAAGTAGATATCGTTTCTGCCGTAAAAGGAAAAGTGAAAGGATGGAACCATGATCATTGGTCAATAGAATTGCCGGTAAATGTAAATTTATCTGAAGCGAAAGCAGATGATTATGATGCCTTAATAATACCCGGCGGAGTCATTAACCCAGATCTAATGCGCATCAATGAAGATTATGTGCATTTTGCAAAAGATTTTATGGAATCTGGTAAACCGGTAGCTGCCATTTGTCATGGACCGCAATTATTAATTGAGACTGGTTTATTAGAAGGAAGAAAAATAACTTCCTACCCTTCCATTAAAACTGATCTTAAGAATGCCGGTGCAAAATGGATCGACAAAGAAGTAGTAGCAGATAATGGCTTAATTACCAGTAGAAGCCCAAAAGACCTGGATGCATTTAATAAAAAACTTTTGGAAGAAATAATGATAGGTATGCATGAGCATGCGTAAGCTTAAAGGATGTAACTCCAGGTAAAAACTATCCAAATAATTCATGGGCATTGTTCAATAACCCTCAAATCCCTCTGCCATTGCAGGGGGAATTTTTTGCCAAAATTGAATCAGAAATATTATTTTGAAATAATAAAACTCATCTCTGAAATTTAAAAAGCAGAAAAAGAAATTTATTCATATTTGTCCATAAGATCATAAAGTATTTTTTTATCAGCATCGGTAAGGATACGGCTGCTATCCTGCATTTCAAAATGACGTTTAAATGCTTCAATAGCAGCAGAAGAATCTTTTATTGAATAACCAATAATTCGCAAAGCCTGAAGGCTATTGAAATTTTCAGGAGTGCTGATAAGGCTGGTATCACCATACCAAAGACCATAGCCATTTTGAGCAAGCAATTGCCATGGAAATTTTACATTGGGATCATTTTTCCTTGTGGGAGCAATATCGGCATGGCCAATGAAATTAGCAGCCGGAATTGAATATTTTGATTTTAGTGTATCCAATAACGTTAGTAAACTATTTATTTGCGCAGGAGGAAAAGAATCGAAGCCGTTATTGTCCAATTCAATTCCTATTGAAGAAGAATTAATGTCTTTATCATTTCCCCAGGAAGCCTTACCAGCCTGCCATGCCCTTAAATAATCATTGAGCATGTGATGTACAGTACCATCTTTGCAAATTACATAATGCGCACTCACCTGTGTACGGGTAAGTGTAAATGTTTTCAATGTTTGCTCACAACTGTTTTGAGCGGTGTGATGAATAATTACAAAATTGGGTTTTCTCATTCCAAAATTGGTAGTGCCCACCCAGTTAGCACGGGAGCCATTCAGGGGAGTTTTTCTTATTTCTTTGGCAAATGATTTTACTTGATTTTTATATACCTTGTTAGTGGCAGCATATTTATTAGAAGAGCAGCCTGCAACAATCGAAATGAAAATGAAAATAAAATAAGTTCTGACGTTCATGTTTTTTGAGTAAAGATAAATATCCTGAAAAGATTTGCTTTAAAACAGAAAAAGATTAATTTAGAACATTAAATCCTTGAAATACTACCAAAGCTTTTCTCAAGACCACTTTCATTTATCATTAATTAAAACAAAATTTATTATGAAAAAGTTGATCTTGATTTTCTTGGGAGGAATGATTTTCACTTCCTGTAACAACAAAGGCACTTCTACCAATGAAGCTGCAACTGACACGACCTCGTTGACAGTAAGTTCAGAAAAAATGAGTTACCCATACACTATTGACCATCCGGATAATTGGGAAATTGGCAGCACTCAAAACACTATGAATGCCCTTATGGCTCTTAAAGCTTATGAAAATGGGAATGTGGATGAATCAATGAAATATTTCGGCGATTCAGTACGCGTTCAATTCGATGGCCTTGATAAAACCATGTCAAACGACAGCCTTAAAGCAATGTTTACACAAAGCAGGGGCGGAATAAAAAGTATGCAAATAAGAATGGATGATTGGGAATCTGTAATTTCCAAAGATAAAAAAGATGAATGGGTTACATTTTGGTACAGGCAAAAATGGGAAGACATGAAAGGGAACAAGGATTCAGCAGATATAGTAAATGACCTCAAAATGCAAAACGGTAAAATTATCAGGCTGGATGAGTATACAAGGAAACTTCATTAATCATCTTCTCGAAATATTCATAAAAAAGCGTGTTTGCCACGCTTTTTTATGAATATCATTTACATATTTCTTCTGTATTGGCCGCCTACTTCATATAAAGCGTGAGTAATCTGACCGAGCGAGCAATATTTTACTGTTTCCATTAATTCGTCAAATAAATTTCCATTAGTGACCGCGACATGCTGTAATTTTTTCAGCATTTCAGCACTTTTATCTTTATGTAATTCCCGGAAAGCTTTTACATTTTTTATCTGCTGATCTTTTTCTTCTGTGGTACTCCTGATAACTTCCGAAGGTAGTATGGTAGGCGATCCTTCTTTATTCAAAAAAGTGTTGACACCAACAATAGGAAGTTCGCCATTGTTTTTTAATGATTCATAATAAAGGCTTTCTTCCTGGATCTTATTTCGTTGATACATACGTTCCATTGCCCCAAGCACGCCGCCTCTTTCAGAAATGCGATTGAACTCTTCCATCACCGCTTCTTCTACCAGATCAGTTAATTCTTCAATTAAAAAACTTCCCTGGTTAGGGTTTTCATTTTTTGCAGTTCCCAATTCACGATTAATAATTAATTGAATAGCCATTGCGCGGCGCACACTTTCTTCAGTAGGCGTAGTAATCGCTTCATCATAGGCATTGGTGTGAAGGCTGTTGCAATTATCATAAATAGCATAAAGAGCCTGCAAAGTAGTGCGTATATCATTGAAGTCAATTTCCTGTGCATGAAGGCTGCGACCACTGGTTTGAATGTGATACTTCAACATTTGCGAACGAGGATTGGCCTTGTATTTATACTTCATAGCCTTTGCCCAAATACGTCTTGCCACGCGGCCAATAACACTGTATTCAGGATCCATTCCATTGCTGAAAAAGAAAGAAAGATTGTGTGCAAAATCATCAATTTTCATTCCGCGGCTCATATAATATTCCACATAAGTAAACCCGTTGGAAAGGGTAAACGCAAGTTGTGTAATAGGATTGGCACCGGCTTCAGCAATATGATAACCACTAATGGAAACCGAATAAAAATTTCGCACTTTATTTTCAATAAAATATTCCTGTACATCACCCATTAATTTCAATGCGAATTCTGTGGAAAAAATGCAGGTATTCTGTGCCTGGTCTTCTTTTAAAATATCAGCCTGCACAGTACCGCGAACAGTTGATAATGCTTTTTCTTTTATTTCTTCATACACATTTTTCGGAAGTACATCCTCACCTGATAAACCGAGCAATCTTAATCCTAGCCCATCATTTCCTTTAGGTAAATGCCCGGTCATTTTTCCTTTTTCAGGAAAAACAGGTTCACCATTTACGCCAATATATTTTGGAAGTTTTTCGATATCGAATTTCGATTCTATGATAGCGTTTACGCTTTCCCGTAAGTCATGATCAATAATATATTTTTCGCATTGTTGATCGATAGCTGCATTTAAAAAAAATGCTAATAACATAGGTGCGGGACCGTTAATGGTCATACTCACCGAGGTTTTAGGATCACAAAGATCGAAACCACTATACAATTTTTTAGCATCATCTACACTTGCAATGCTAACTCCGCTGTTACCTACTTTACCATAAATATCGGGGCGTATTTCAGGATCTTCACCATAAAGAGTAACACTGTCAAATGCAGTGCTGAGGCGCTTTGCCGGCTGACCTACACTCACATAATGGAATCTCCTGTTGGTTCTCTCTGGCCCACCTTCGCCGGCAAACATTCGGGTAGGATCTTCTTCCGCACGTTTCAATGGAAATACTCCCGCAGTAAATGGAAATTTTCCAGGAAAATTTTCCTGCAATCTCCACCATAAAATATCTCCCCAGTCTTTAAAGCGGGGAACTGCAATTTTAGGAATTTTTGTATGTGAAAGCGATTCAAAATATAAAGGTTGTTTTATAATTTTTCCTCTCACATCATATTCAAAAAATTCTTTTTGATAAAGGGCTTTTATTTTCTCCCATTCGTCAATCAATTTTTTACAAACAGGTAATAATTGTTTTTCTATTGATAGTTTACTTTCTTTAAGTTTCTTTATAATTGCCACATTTTTTTCTTCCTTTTCTGAAGAATCATTTTTTAAAATCTGGATAGCTCCATTTAATTGATAGAGCTTTGTTGCAATTACAGATTGTTCCTTAGCCAAACTATTATAATGTGCAATCTCTTCTGCAATTTCGGCAAGATACCTTATTCGCTTAGGTGGAATAATGGCAGTGCCATGGCTTTCACTCCGTAAAGGTGCTTCATATTTTTTCCAGTCAAGCCCGGTTTTTTTGTTGACTTCATCTATAATTTTATTGAATAATTGATTACATCCCGGATCATTAAAAGTAGAAGCAACTGTGCCAATAACCGGCAATTCATTATCTGTTGCCATCCATAAATTATGATTTCGTTTGTATTGTTTTTTTACATCGTGCAATGCATCCAAAGCGCCGGCCTTATCAAATTTATTTATGCAAACTATATCTGCATAATCAAGCATATTGATTTTCTCCAATTGTGATGCCGCGCCAAATTCGGGCGTCATTACATAAACACTTATATCACAATAATCGAGGATTGAAGCATCGCTTTGGCCGACACCGGCACTTTCAAGAATAATAAAATCATAGCCCGCTACTTTACAAATATCAATTGATTCCTGAACATAATTACTGAGCGCTTTATCATTTTCGCGGGTAGCAAGCGAGCGCATATACGCCCGTGGATGGTGAATAGAATTCATGCGGATACGATCACCTAGCAAAGCGCCCCCGGTTTTTTTCCTTGAAGGGTCAACGGAAATAACTGCAATAGTTTTATCAGGATAAGTACTTAAAAAACGCCTTACAATTTCATCTGTTACTGAAGATTTTCCGGCACCGCCGGTGCCGGTAATTCCTAACACAGGGCACACAATCTTAGCATCCGTTTCGATTGATAATTTAGCATTTCCAACCTTTAAAATTTCTACATCCTCCCCATTTTCTGCTTTGGTAATTGATGAAGCCACAAGATTTATATCTTTCCATTCTCCCAAAATAAATTTTCCATTATGCCCATTAGAACTTGACGTTTGGGCTGTTCCTTCGGTTTTTTGGGGACTGCATTTTTGTATCACTTCATCAATCATACCTTCAAGCCCCAGCTTCCTGCCATCATCAGGAGAGTAAATCCTGGCGATACCATAAGCCTGCAACTCATCAATTTCAGCAGGTAAAATAGTGCCGCCGCCGCCGCCAAAAATTTTTATATGCCCATAACCGCTTTGATCCAGAAGATCTTTCATGTATTTAAAAAATTCCAAATGGCCGCCCTGGTAACTTGTAATTGCAATTCCCTGCGCATCTTCTTCAATAGCGCATTCCACTATTTCATGCACACTCCTGTTGTGGCCAAGATGAATAATTTCAGCGCCTCTGCTTTGCATTATCCTGCGCATAATATTGATAGCGGCATCGTGCCCATCAAATAAGGAAGCTGCAGTTACTATTCTTACTTTATGATTTTTTTTATCATTCATACTTGTTTATTTTATTACACTAATTCAATCGAATTACAAGAATTACCAAAGTGTAACTTTCCATAGTTTGTAAAATTACAACTAAAGAAAGTGAAAATAAATTAACCGATTTTTAAAATGCAGCAATATTACGCAGTTATTTTAGATCATTTTAAAAGTAAGCTCAGCAAATTCTTCAACGCTCAATGTTTCGGCACGGCGATTAAAAAATTCATCATCAAGCAGTTCTTTTGGAATGAGACTTTTAACTCCGTTTCTGAGCGTCTTACGTCGTTGATTAAACGTGGTTTTTACTAAAACCCAAAAAGCTCTTTCGCTTTTTACCGGTAAATAATTTTCACGCGCTGTTAATCTTATCACTCCGCTTTGCACTTTTGGTTGTGGAGTAAAGCATTCATTACCCACAGAGAATAAATATTCAACATGATAATAATATTGCAAAAGAACACTCAATACGCCGTACACTTTACTTCCTTCTTTTGCTGCGGCCCTTTGCGCCACTTCTTTTTGGAACATTCCTATTACCTCTGGAACATATTCTTTCCATTCCAAAATTTTAAATAAAATCTGGGTAGAAATATTATAAGGAAAATTACCAATCACAGTAAATGGCTCATCAAACGGCCGGTCCATATTCAAAAAACTTTTATGAATAAGATCATTTTGCAAGGAAGGAAATTGCTTCTGGAGATAGCTTACTTTTTCTTCATCAAGCTCTACTGCTTTAAAATGAATATTGGGAATTTTTATTAAATGTTTTGTAAGCGCACCACCACCAGGTCCAACTTCCAATAAATTTTTAAAAGGATGCTGCAGTAAAGCTTCTATTATCTTTTCTACAATTTTTTCATCTTTTAAAAAATGCTGGCCAAGTGATTTCTTAAGTGTATGCATAAAATGCAAATTACTGATAAGTTTGCGATGTGTTGAGAGGTTGAAAAGTTAAGCGGTTAATTGGTTACTTTTATCAACACAACTTTTCAACCTGTTATATTTAAAAACTATCAATCTTTTTATTTCTTATTTTTCATATCATCTATGATCTATTCTACCAAAGGAATCGTTTTAAGGGCAATAAAATATGGTGAAACAAGTATCATCGCCAGCATTTTTACTGAAATATTTGGTATTCAATCGTACATGGTAAATGGTGTGCGCACTTCAGGAAAAACATCTAAAGCCCATTTTTTTCAACCTTCCTCGCTATTGGAATTACAGGTATATCACAATGAATTAAAAAATTTGCAACGCATCAAAGAATTAAAATGGAGTATTCTTTATAAAAACATTTTAAGTGATGTCACCAAAAATACCGTGGCTCTTTATATGGTAGAACTTTTGCAAAAAAGCCTGAAGCAACCTGAAGCCAATGCCGATCTTTTTCATTTTTGTGAAGATGCTTTTTTGCAACTTGATATTGCGAATGATGAAATTACCGCAAATTTTCCCATTTATTTTTCATTGCAATTGGCTCCTTTTTTGGGATTCCGTTTACAGGACAATTATTCTGAAAAAAGAAATGTTTTTAATTTACGGGAAGGAAATTTTTCTGATGCAGAATCATCGGCGCCTGATCATTTAGGTGTTGATATCAGTTTTCATATTTCACAATTATTAAAGGCAATTCATCCTGAAGACCTCAGTGAAATAAAGATCAACAGAAATATAAGGAGAACCATTTTAAAAAGTATGGAAAGCTATTATGCATGGCATATTCCAGAATTTGGAAGTATGAAAACTTTGCCGGTTTTATCGGAAATTTTATAAGGCTAAATAGTTAATTGGATTCTATCTTCTTAAAATGAACTTTTATATAAACTTCATTCGAAAATAAAATTTACATCAACGTTTTAATTCCTGATTCATTTAAAATTTTTCCATCTTCCACTTTTTCAATTAAAATGAT
>Ga0209585_10000467_pt1 | contig 15587 bp, 13 predicted proteins | sample NGEPerone_FD_185491 | JGI IMG/M metagenome (GOLD analysis project Ga0209585, IMG submission 185491) | Arctic peat soil microbial communities from the Barrow Environmental Observatory site, Barrow, Alaska, USA - NGEE Permafrost154B-one... | ecosystem: Environmental > Terrestrial > Soil >... | reverse complement strand
TGAATATCTCTCAAGGGCTTTTAAGTGCACTGCGAAAAAACAATATGTTGTTTTACTGTCGAATAAAAGAGGCATATCATTACAAACGGTCAGATGTGTACAAGATGAAAGTTTCAATGGATAAGGAACTGGTTGAAAGTGGCGCTATACTGGGTGGCTGCCGGATAATTAAGACTGAACAGGAAGCTTTGAAAATATTTGAGAAAGGTACAAATGATTTATAGATGCTTAATATAGTAATAAATACCTTAATATCATATATTTAGACTATAGAATCTCCCTTAAATAAGATCGGAGTAAATCTGAATCAAATTGCCAAAAAAATAAATATCCACGATGTTTACCAGTTTGCATCCGACGACAGGGCAGTTTTCAAACAGGTGCTTCAGGAACTCAAAAATTGTTTTTCTGTTTTGCAAAAATATTTTGAAATGATTGACCAGAATCGATAAGTTTGGTTATTTAGTGCTTTTTGTCAGGTACATTACTCATTTCAGAAATAAATCAATAAGACCAAATAAAAAGAATAGAAATATTGCAAAAAGTACCGATTAATGGTATCTTTCGCAAAAATATACTTCTATGGGCGAGCAAGTAGAAATGAAAATTGGAAATTGGATTGAAAAGCTTCAGTCACTTGGAAAGTCTGCCTTTTCACTGGACTTGCTTATTCATGAATTGCCCAATTATACAACTATCGGAATTAAAAGGTCGTTGAGCAGGTTATCTGCGAAAGGACAAATTGTCTCCATTTATAAAGGGTACTATCTGATTATTCCGCCACAATATGCATCGAAAGGAATATTACCTCCGGCAATATTCCTGGATGCTTTTATGAATTTTTTGGAACGTCCGTATTATCTGGCACTACTTAATGCTGCTGCATTTTATGGGGCTTCGCACCAGCAGCCTCAGGAATTTTTTGTGATGACAAATTTACCTGTATTACGTCATACCCTTAAAAAGGGTCTCAAGGTGAACTATATCAGCAAAAAAGAGATTCCCGAAAAACTGTTGGAAATCAAAAAAACGGAATCAGGATATCTTAAAATATCGAACCCTGTTCTCACTGCAACCGATTTAATTCAATTCGAAAAGCGGGTGGGCGGAATGAACAGAGTTGCAACAGTTATGAATGAGTTGGCAGAAGTGATTAAGCCGGAGGATTTTAACGCTTTTTTCATTGGAAATACACCGGTTACCGCACTTCAACGACTTGGCTATATTTTAGATATAGTTATTGAAAATAAGCCACTTGCAGATGCCCTGTATGAAATTTTGCTTCAAAATAAAGCAAAGATGTTTCGGGTACCGTTAAAAGCATCTGCACCCATTAAAGGCTTTTCATCGGACGAACGTTGGAAAGTTATTGTAAATACCGAAATAGAGATTGACGAATGATTCCACAAGCTTACATAACAGAATGGTCGAACAATGTGCCATGGCAAACAAACGAACAGGTCGAACAGGATCTTGTGATTTGCCGTGCACTGGTAGAAATATTCTCCGATGATTTTTTGGCTTCGAGCCTGGCTTTTAGAGGTGGCACTGCTTTGCATAAACTTTATCTACACCCGCAACCTCGTTATTCCGAAGATATTGACCTGGTTCAAATAAGATCGGAACCCATTAAGGAAACCATCAAAAGGTTACAGGAACGACTTCGATTTATCGACGGTTCTTCTGTTGTAGATCCGAGAAGAAACAACAATACACTTAAATTTCGCTTTAGTTCTGAGTTTCCACCGGTTCAACCATTGCGCGTAAAAGTAGAAATCAATTGCAGGGAACACTTCTCTGTACTTGATTACCAAAAGTTTCCATTTGAAGTAAAATCTTCGTGGTTCACTGGTTCGTGTAATATAACAACATACAAACTGGAAGAATTGCTGGGTACAAAGCTTCGGGCATTATACCAGCGTCGGAAGGGGCGTGACCTTTACGATATGTACAAAGCTTTAAAACAAGTTCCCAAACTGGATAAACAAGCCATCCTGAAGTGTTATCGCGATTATATGAGGTTTGTCGTTGACAATCCGCCCACTCAAAAACAGTTCTTGCAAAACATGGAAGCAAAAATGATTGATAGCGAATTTCTTGGTGATATAGCAGCACTTGTGCGACCGGATGAAGATTATAATCCATACGAAGCTTATGAACTTGTCAAAACGGAAATTATTGAAAAAATTTGAATCTATTTTAAATCAACCTCATACAATTTATAATTCATATGTGCCTATGATTGATATAATCTCCACACTGAAAAATCGTCATAATCCACAGATATAGTGGAAAGTATTAACAGATTGGTAGGTGATGGATTGGAATCAAACTGCTATAAATTGTAATGGTTTGAAAATATTTTTAAAAGCAGTTTACCAGAAAGAATAAATATTTTGATTTTCTTACCTAAAGCACAAAACTAACCTTTTTCAATTCCAATAACCTTTTATGGCAAACTTATAAGCAAAATTTCATTTGTGATATATTTCCTTCTAATAAATCTTTTAAATGATATTGTTTCATATTTTTGTGTGAAACTTAATTTTAACAATTACATTAATAAATTAACTTTCAAAATTTCATTTTAAGATGAATGGTAAAGCACTTGGATTACTAATTTGCATTGGAATTATTCTGTATATGATTAGTTCAATAGGTCCATATATTCTTATTGGTCTGGCTGTGATTGCGTTAATATCTATAATTGTTTTTCTATCGATAAATAAATCTGCAAAATCCGTAAATAAGGAAAAGACTGTTTATGATCAAGCCGACAGAACAAAATCTGCTAATTCGATAAAGGTAGCAAGAGTTCCTCCCTCAATCATAAGGACCAATTCTTTTGTCGAAGACCAAAAAACAATTCAATCTTTAGTAAAAGCTTATAATGAGGTTGATAATTCGTTGGATACAAACAACTGGATTATCAGAATGTTAAGATATAGTTCAAAATTTTATTCGAAAAAGGCATTTAAAGATAAAAATCTTTTCTCTTTTATTATTGAGGAAGCCAATAATGCAATTTTGGATGCAAAGCAGACTTCCAGACGCCCAAAATTGATTAGAGAATGTGAAACGATCATTACATCACATCATTGATAAGCTATTGCGTGCGTATATTGATCGAATAGTATTTGTAAACGCAATAGCCAGTATAATCATAGAAAATGACTCTGAAGTGACAAATTAATCCTATAGGCCTTCTACGAGTTGTTCTCTCATATCAAATTCATTACTTCCTGTTATTCTGTTTCTCCCATGAAAGTAACAACGAGCCTAAAACTGCCAGAACAATACCTATGACTGCATCAAATTTAATATGCTCTTTTAGAAAAAAAACTGCCAAAACGATGGTAAAAACCTGTTGTAGCGTCGCAGCAATAGAACTAACTTGAGAGGCCTTGCCCTTGGCTTTATATGCTAAATAAATAGCTAAAACGCCCAAACCATCCAAAACCCCTGCTAGTGAACCAATCCAAAATGTCTTATGCGAAAAATTAAAATCAACCATTCCAAATACACAAAAACTGAACGACAATAAAATAGATGCAGCAATAAAACTTATATACGACCATTCAGCCGAAATGAAATTGGTAGTTATTTTTTGCGAAGCACTGAATAACCCAAACAATAGCAATGATAAAAATGCAAACAGCAGCCATAATTTCACCTCAATGCTCTGAAAAAAATGAACAGGGTGGTTAAAAATCTGAGATTGACCAGAAAGGATAATTATAGCCGGTACGACAATAAGTATTCCGATACCATTCAGCCAATTTAACTTTTCCTTAAATACAAGAAGGGCTATTACAATAGTTATTATAGGGTATAGATTGGTAATAGGAATTACCACTGCAGCTTGTCCTCCTAGACTAAATGACTGGTATACTGAAACATTACCTGATGCTGCAAGTACTCCTGCACCAATACCCCAAATGAATCCTTTTCTACTTACTTCCTTAATTTTACATTTTCGAATTACAAATGGTAAGGAGAATAGCATACCAATGGTAAACATAAAATGTGTTGCAAATGGACTAATATCACTGGAAATAAGCTTAGTAAGTATACCCCACAATCCCCAACTTAATGCTGCAAGAATAGCATAAATGAGCCAAAGCTTTTCTTTCAAACAACCATTCATATTGTTACTAATTTACGATATTTCCAGTATTTACAAAGCTTTATAACAAACTGCTATAGTGAGTTAAGTACTGGTTTTATTAATAACTCAATTAGTTCTTCATTATCTTCTGTGATAGTTTCAGTCTTAGCCAATCTCCAAATTTCAATGTGTTCAATTGCTTCTTGCGGGGCGATTTTTGTAAGTGGACCAAGAGTCTCTATTTCCAGAAAATCACCACAGATATAAATCTCATTATTACAGCCATAATCTGGGTATACTGCTTTTGAATTGTAGTTGAATGTCTTTACAAATAAAATTTTATTCAAGTAAAACGCAACCCATTTTTGTTTGTTTAGTACGCCAAATTTTGTTTCGCTAGCGATTGTTTGATCCTGTTTTGCCTGGATAAACTTGTCTCCCCAAATGTAGCGAGGGTCAGTCATTTTTGTGTACGCCCAAAGCACAATCGGACGAATTGGCAAGAGGAATTCAGTAGGTGCAATGTATGGTTCTTGTGGCACAATAGCTCGCCCCCCAGTGGCGCATGCTGAAATGGACCAAGGAGAAAGCTCGACACTCCAACAACTTTTGTTTATGATACGGTGTAACACCTCCACCTCGTTTTTATCACCACTCATGGTAATTTCTATTTCTTTTACAATTGAAGTTGCTTGCTCCTCATCCTGTGTCAGTTTTAACGATTTCCCATCCCATTCATATTTAACTTGAGTATTGTCGGGGGAGTAGCTTAATGGTGCTACTTCTGGAGCAAGCCAAAGACGGTGTCCTCCATACAAATGCCACTCGTTACCTCCCGCTTTTCCTTTGTCTACAGGCGATACGTAAAATATATTTTGCCCGTTAACATAGCCGAAATAGATGATCCGTGGACCAATATCGGTTGTAACAATCAACTCTACTTTACCATTACTAAGCTTAATACAATTAGGCCAACCTTCAAAATTTATATGCTCTTGCATCCTCGTTTTTTCAAATCCTGAAGCTGGTGAGCTTTGAGCCCAAATACCAGAACACATCAGGAGGTTTACTATCAGAAAAATGAAAGTTGATTTTTTCATTGTTGTTGGTGTTTTTTCTATAATTGTTCGAGGCAGTGCCTAAATTTTGATATTGTTTCACAACCCGTTTCTGTAACTAAAACAAGGTGTTCTAAACGAATGCCATATCCATTGACGTAAATAGCTGGTTCTAATGCAATTATCATGTTCTCTTTTAATACCATTTCATTATATGGTACAATTCGTGGTTCTTCGTGGTTTTTAGTGCCTACGCCATGCCCGCTGTGATGACCGTATTCACCAACAGATGAAAGCATTTTACGCAATAATTGATCTATTTCATTGGCTTTCACCCCTGGTTTTATAAAATCGATGGCAGCTGAAAGAGCACGTTCAATTAACTGAAAATGTTTACTCTGCTCAGCGCTTGGTTTTCCAACAACAATCGTATTACAGGTATCACCCCAGTAGCCATTCAGGCAGGGCGTAAGATCGCTTAATACCAAATCACCATCCTGAATAATGTTATTGGATGGAACTCCTCCACCTTCTTCCGTTCTGGCTCCACAAACTAGATCGAGCATAATTGGAACACGCATACCTACTGATGCTTCCATTTCGGTACGTATTAAACTAAAAAGTTCCAATTCAGTCATACCAGCCTTCGCATGTTTCAAAACGGCTGCCTGACCAATATCGCACAAAACTGTGGCTTTTCTGATTTGGTCAATTTCATCCGCATCTTTTACGGCTTTTAAACTGGCAATTTCTTCGCTTACATCAACAAAAACAACATTGGGATATACTGCTAATATAGCTTGAGAAGCCACATAAGGTAGTGAGCCCTGTTCAATACCAATACGTGTTAGCGATAAATCTAACTCCTTTAGTGCTTCCTGCAATTTTAGCACAAACTGCGCGGTATAATCAAGAGGATTTTTATATTGATAGCTTGCATATTTTTTTACGCAGATACCAGCTCCAACCCCACAAGGTTCGTACGCTTCATTATCAGCCAAAACAAGGTTTGACGGTTGTCCTTGAGCCATCAACAATGCCGCAGGAATTAGCTGGAAAGGGTTTGGGCCTATTTCGAAATTGAAAAAATGACCACTTAAACAAGTTATTGTTGACGAAGAAGTAAACAAGAAAACATCAATAAATGATGCTTCCTTTATAAGCATCAATCTTTCAATACGTGTTGATTGATTTACCGCCATGATTGATTTTTTAGTATGTAATACCGTATTTTTTAATTACATCAGGATTGATTTCGATACCTAATCCTGGAGCTGTTGGAACATCCACAAATCCATCTTTTTGAACAAAAGGTTTGGCCAAAATTTCTTTGCGGATACCCGATTCTGTTACCGAGAATTCGAGGAATGGTGCATGTTGAATTGAAGCAATTAAATGTATTGACGCTGCGACCAAAACACCAGACTTAAAGGCGTGAGGAATACACAGAATATTCGCATCAGCTGCCATTTGTGCAATTTTTTTTGCTTCGGTTAAGCCACCGCACCTTGACATATCAGGCTGAACCACATCGATGCCAGTTTCTTCGATTAGGCGTTTAAATGCTCTTCGTCCACTTTCTTCTTCACCTGTTGCAATACGAACAGGCGACTGCTCGGTAAGACGACGAAAGCCATCTAAATCTTCAGCAGGAAGCGGCTCTTCTAACCAATAAATATTTGATTGTTCCATGGCTTTGGCCGCATAAATGGCTTCGCGTAAGCGGTAACGTTTTCCTATGTCGATCATGATCTCCATTTCTTCTCCGGCAGCTTTCCGGGCTGTTTTCACCAACTCCACATCAAATTTCACATCGTAGCCCAGTGGTCCCCATCCTAATTTAATCGCAGTAAAACCTTCTGCACGATGTTTTTCAACCAAAGACTTAACTCCGTCGTGATCCTCGGGCATCAATGCACTGGCATAAGGACGCACCTTTGTTGCGTAGCTTCCACCAAGTAATTTATGAACAGGCTTACCTGTGGCTTTTCCCATAATGTCCCAGATAGCGATGTCAATGCCACTCATAACGTGCATTACAGGACCAAAACGACCATAATAGTATGTTTTATTCCACATGTCGTTCCAAATTTGCTCATAATCGAAAGGATCCATCCCAACAACAACCTCGCGCAAACCGTAGCATGTGCCATGCGACATATACGCATCGACGATAGCCTTACCCACATAAGGTGCTGTATCCACCTCTCCGTAACCAACAATACCTTCGTCGGTTTCAACCATGATTAATAAATCATCCTGAGTACCATCAGCTGCCGAAGATATTTCCGGCAACTTCAACATGATGGCTTTAACGTTCGTAATTTTCATCTTTTTGAAGTTATAATATTTTGACTTTTTCTTTTTTTAATAATTCCAGCAGTTTATTTTCGAAAACTGTTACCAAAAGTGTACTTATCAGAATAATAGTCCCACCAACAATCATCAATGGTGTAATGCTTTCATTCAATAAAAAGATACCTAATAGAGCGATAAAAAATGGCATTAAATAATTGCCCAAAATCGCTTGAGTAACATCCATCCTTTTTAATACATACAAGAACAACAACCACGAAACCGCATATACGAAAATGGTTAATTCGAGTATTCCCCATATTGCTTTGCTCCCTGCCTGAAGGAATGTATCAAAATGGAATGGTTCAACCCAAATCAACAAAGGAAGGCTGAAAATACTTCCTGCCAAAGAGCAATAAACCAGTATCTCAAATTCCGTATATCCCTTATCGATAAGTTTTTTCATATAAGTATTGTAGTAACCACAACAGAAACAGGCAAATAGGAAAACAAGGTTGCCCATTAAAAATTCACCTTCTTTAAAATTAGCTCCCGAAACATCAGACATTGAGGTTAGAAGTACCCCTCCAATAGCCAGTACAAAGCTGATTATCCGAACGACATTTAGTTTTTCTCTCAGCATAAATGACGAAAAAATGGCTACAATAACCGGAATGGTTAAGGTAATTATTCCTGCATTTGCGGCCAAAGTGTGCTGTGAACCGAAGGTAAACGCGAACTGCATCACGAAAATTCCGATAAAACCAGGAAAAATGAAGTATTTTACATCGTTCCAACGCCAACGAAGAGTTCTTTTTTGCTTTTTATTGACTACCCACAAAAACGGAATAAGCAAAATTGTGCTTAAAACCGTTGGAATAAATGCGACCGACACCGGACCAAGACTGTCTCCAATAAACCGGATAACAGGAACCTGCGTGGCCCATAAAAAATTTACGATTACGACCAGAAACCAATCAAACCCTTTTTGCGATTTTGCTAAACTCATATCTGTTTTGCTTTAACTATTTAGGAGGAAGTCCAGAACCAAATCCGCCATCTACAACCATTGAAGAACCGGTAACAAACGATGCGTCATCACTGGCCAAAAACACAGCAGCGCGACCTACTTCCTCTGGTTTGCCAATACGCCAGAGAGCATGAAGCTTCCCGGCATCTATCCTGGCCTGGGCTGGGTCTGGTTGCGCCTGGAAATATCCTTCAGCCAAACCAGCATCGATATATCCGGGAAGTATGCAGTTAACCCGCACACCTTCGTGACCATGATCGATGGCCATGGCTTTGGTTAAACCAACAATGGCCGATTTTGTGGCACAATAACCGGCACACATGGGCTCAACAAAAAAGCTGTTTACCGACGACATGTTTACGATGTTCCCTTTTGTTTCACGAAGGTGTGGCAGAAATTGTTTTGAGCATAAAAACACGCCACCCACGTTAATGGTCATTTGAAGATTCCACTCTTCAAAAGTCATATCCTCCACCGTTTTGTTAATCTGGATGGCGGCATCGTTCACCAAAATGTCGATTTTACCGAATGTTTTAAGCGTGAAATCGGCCAATTTCTGAACCGATTCCGGTTTTGAAACATCAACTTTGAAAGTAACGGCAATTCCACCATCTGCCTGAATTTGTTTCACGGTTTCATCTGCACCTTTTTCATTTAGATCGGCCACCACCACTTTGGCACCGTTTTTAGCAAACTCGAAGGCACAATACCTTCCAATTCCGGAACCTGAGCCCGTAATTACAGCAACTTTATCTTTTAATCTCATAGTATGTTTTTTTACAAAGCCTGATATTTGTCGTACACTTCGCGCAGCGACTTGCCACTTAGCAATTCATTGCGTGATAAATTTTCTTTATTCACTTTTTCTTTTGCCTTCTGAAACACTTCACTTTCTACCGATTGAGGAACAACCACAATTCCATCAAAATCGGCAAAAACAATGTCGCCGGTGTTTACCAATACTTCGCCACACTTTACTGGTACGTCATAAGCCTTTACAATCGCTCTTCCTTTTGAATCCAATGGTCTGATGCCTGTATAATAAACAGGGAATTCCATCTTCATGATTTTTACACAATCGCGAATCTGGCTATCGCAAACACAACCGACAACTCCATTTCGCTTTGCGATGGTACTCATCAATTCACCCCATGGAGCATTGGTGCCTCCGTAATCGGTTGAATGAATTGCCACATCACCTGCTTTTAGTGAATCCATGGCTTCAATCTCCAGTCCATAAGGGTTTTCTTCCTCTATATAGTCTGTTTCCATCCATCGAAATGTTCGGGCTCGACCAACGAATCCACAATTTTCAGTATCGGGAAGCAGTGGGCGCAGACGCTGGTGCATGGCCTGATTTCGGAAACCTAGCTCGTCCAGAATATCGCAGACCGCAGCCACGTATAAGTTTTCTTTTATGAAACCGAACAATTCGGCATCGTTCTTAAAAGTTGACATACAAATTTTTGATTAATTATTTAACTTGAGCAAATGAATCAAAGTTTATTGAAACCGATGTAGTCGAAGGCTTCTCAAAGGTTATACAAAGCCTGTACAAATAGTAATAAATTTAAACAATTGGGGGAAATCGAAGAAACTGACTTAAATTCTAATCCTCGTATTTCACATCAATTTCAAAGGTTGAACCTCCTGTCACAGTTACAAACGCATATTCGCTACCTTTTACCGATTTAAGAATGATTGGAGTCTCCGCACCATCTATTGTAATCGTTTTTACATTCAGACCGCCACTCCTTGCCGGAACAATAAAAGTTAAACCATTGCTGTGTTTTAACGACGAATTTAAGGAAAATGACAATTGATTATCAGACCAAACCAGAGTAGAGAAAGATGCTTCATCTTTCATTTTAAGAAAATTGAGAAGATTTAGCGCGGTCCACACCGGAATACCTTTCTCGTTAGCATAATCCAGCATTTTCATTAAAGGTTTTTTTGAAAAATAGTACTCATTGTTATGCGATTTAATGCTGATCACTGAATAGATATCGTCGTTTAGACTTCTATCCACTAAACCTTTAAAGCTATTGAAGAACCCTTCAGGATCATGGCTTTCGTTGTATTGCTGATCGTAAACGGCATTGAACCGTTGGTAAACGTTCACCGTCTTTCCGCCAACATCGGCATATTTCATGACCAACCCGCTACCGGTGTAATTCCCTTGATGGTATCCAAGCGTTCCAAGATAATTCTCAGGCTGATTGGATTTTTGGTCGTAGAAGGCATAGTTGGCATCCATTTCAATGCCGTGCTTTTCTTCCAGTTTTGCCTCAGCGCCAAAATCCTGTTGTCCGTTTTCATCATTTCCACACCAAACGAACCAATGATTAACATTCGTGCGTACGGATAAACCATATGCAGCTTTAATTTCATTGATCTTGGTAGTAAGAGCACTGTCCATGTTGCTCCAGGTAGGGTGGGCAGCATTCTGAGTATCATCAGGATGAGCGGCTATTTCAAAGCCTTTCGCGGTCCATTTATCGACCCATTCCTTGGAAACTTTGTCTACATCCTTAAAGTATACAGTCATTTTAGCCCCCTTGGCATCCACATCACCGAATTGAGGTTCGAAGTCTCCTTCTTTACTGTCCTCTCCATCGTTGTCTAATACGGCCAGGCATTTCAACGAATCGGGGAAATACCAAAAGCGAGGTAAGGGCTTGGTGTATTCTGAAAGACTTTGAATACAATTGGTTAATAAAGCCATTTGTTGATCGGCCTGGTTCAAGGTATTCATGGTTGTATCGGGCCAGCCATCAGTAAATAGATCCATACCCCGTAGCCCTGGAATGCCGTCCTTTTCAATACCTGCAGATAAGGGGTTTCCCTGCCTTGTGTATACAATACTTTGGGGAAGATTATAAAGAAAAGCGACTGCATGGCCTTTCCCGAAATTATTACTCACCACACCAGGAAATCCTTCCTCAGAAACTTTATCAGCATATAACGTGGCAATTACTTTTCCTCCGTTCAGTTCATATTTACCTGCACTTCCGTGAAATTGCATTTTCTGCGAGGTAATTCCTATGCATTGTTCAGCAGACGGATCCAATACAATATATCCTTCACGAATTATTTCTTCAGTATTGTCTAATCCGAATAATTCGCTTAATTGTTTATCCGGCATAAAAGCAATTATATTCCCACCAGCCTTCACGTATTCAGAAAGCATCGATTTTTGTGTTTGAGTAACAGGAGTTTTGCCAAGTATTACTACATCAAACTTCTTTAGATATTGATGAGTAACATTTACATCTGACAATGAATCAATTTGAAATTCGTTAAACCCTTCCGTTTTCAGTATTTCTGCTGTGTATGTTCCAGACTCAGCATCGGTGGCCAAAAGTAAAATTGGTGTTGAGGAATTTTCTATTGAACAAGATATTATTCCAAATAAAAGAATAACGGCTGTCAGAAAAAAATTGTTTCGCATTATTCTCATGATTTAATTCTGTTTCGATTTTTCAGCTTCCTCTGCTATTTTTTCGTAAATCACCCTTGCCTTACGGTATCTGTTCTGGACGCTGTCAAGGTCATGGGTAAAATATTTATTCCAATTATGACCGGGAGAAGTTTGTTCAATCAGGTTATCAATCCACTGAACAAAAAACTGAGCGTCCTCTTTACTGTCCCGAACAGGTTTGTTATTAACCGTAATATAAACCGGAGCTGTATGAGTCTGGTGTCCATTGTTATCCATCCGCCGAGCACAAATCCAACCACTCTTAATAAATTCTTGTTTTACTTTTAAGATTACAGGTTCTCCCGGACGAGCTGTTCCATTCAGAGTAGCAATAACTTTTCCGTTGCAAACCAATTCAAGCTTTCCAGTTAACTGTTTTACCGAGGTCCATTTCACCTCAACTGAAATGGTTCCTTTGTCTTTAATTTTGATATCATCTCCGGGTTGGTATTTCCCATTTACCTTCATATCAATAAATTCGAGATGTCCATTTCGTGCAATTACTGTTTTGCCATCCCTAATCCCCTCCACCCACTTCCGATAGGTAAATGGACCTTGCACATTAACATATGTTAACAATGTTCCGAAAGGTTCGCTCCCGTTACATGGAAAATCGGTTCCGGCGGCTAACCCAAGCCTTATTCCACAATTAAGTAATTTATAATATGCATTAATGGTTGCATCTGCACTATAATTACCATTGTTTTGAGAAATAGAGCCATATACATCTTCTGTAAAAAAGTCGGTTGTACCTAAAGCAGCTTCCACTGGGTATTCTATAGGAATACAACAGTTTAATTCATTCTGAATACTATCGTTCAAATATTCGGTATGGCAAAAACCTACAATTCCATTTTGTTGTCTGCCATATTCCAGAATTTTGTAAGGTGATTCGTCCCATATTTGGTGGGCTTCTGTTAGGCCAAGCAATACAACATGACCCCCAAGAGCCTTATGTTCAAAAGTAGTGCCTGCAGGATCCCAGTGCCATTCTGCTTCATAATGAATGGTACGGCCTGGCATGGAAAGGTGATAATCTTTGCCATTAACTTTTGGTAAATCTGTTTCGCTGGGTTTTACTTCAGCATCGCCCATATCGGCCAAAACAGAGATTACAGCCAAATCGTTCACTTCCATCATTTCAATAAATTTGCTTTCAGGAAGAATACCCTCAACCGGGCCACCACAATCGCGATGCACATGCATATCACCGGAATACCAGTCTGCCGGTTCCGGTCTTGTTCTCTTAATTTTAGCTTGTCCCAATGTATTATTTGAGACAAAAACGAATATCAAAAACACTACTATGCTAAATGTCAAAGGATTATTATATATTTTTTTCATGGCATTATGAATTAATTAATATGATAAAATACTAAATGGTTTACTTATTTCTTACTATTTCCAATTAGTGTAAATACCGATTTAGGCGGAACTGCGGTTGAAAATAATCCATCAGTAATTGCAACATCCTTTTGTTTAGATAAATCTTTTTGTTTATCCGTTACAACCATTTCAAAAGTTTTTAATTTTGGCACATTCACGAGTGAACCTTTTACTATTACAGGATTGGTACTGTTGTTAAGACCAACAATCACCAACTGTTTGTCGGGGTTTACAAAAGAATATATCGCAAGACTATCGTTGGCACTGGTTGCAGAAATCCTTGTAGCATGGGGTCTTATATATTTGAAAAGTTGCGCGTATTCGTAAAATTGCTTACGGGGTTTCCAATTTTCCAATTTTGCATTGTATTCTATTAAAGGCTTACCAGATTCACCGTTCCAAAATACCCAGTCGTTTGGAGGTACACTACCATAGCCATTTCGTCTGGCGTGTTGGTAAACACAATCGAAGCCGTCCCAAAAAATGAATGCAGTAGGATTATCATCGATCTGGCCAAACAAGTTATCAATTCCGGCTGTTTCGGTAACCCAATAAGATTTGTTTAAATTTGCAGGCCTGCTCACTATTTTTTGATAATTCTCTGCATCGTTACCGTAATCATGTACTCCCCAACATACGAGTTTGCTCATAAGATAGGAGTCTTTAACCATTTCGTCCAGACACGATGCAAATAAATGATCACCTGCGGCGTCTGGGGCTACGAAACGGATGTCGCTCATACCTATGGCATCAAGCCTTTTTGCAAGGTTTTTTATTACACGTTTAAATTGGGCAGCGTCCGGCATATTCGGACCTTCAACAATTCCATCTGGATGCTCGGCACTTTTGCTTCCCGATATCACATCAGTTTCATTCATTGGCGAAACCAGTGTGAATTGAACTTTAGCCGTTTGCCGCGCATAATAGAGCAACGCAGCAATCGACTCGACGAATTCATCTTCCATCGCCGGGCTAATGCTGTAATCGGTACTTCCCATCCAACTCTTTTGCTTGTCCTTTTCAACCAAAGGCGCAGAGGCCGGCGGACCGCCCATAAAACTAATAATCAAACCATCTGTGATACCTTTTTTATTCAGATAACGCAATGTTTTCCACGTCCCCTGAAATCTCGGGCTAGAGAAGACTTTGTTGTAATAGGTCCAGTTGAAGTGGTTGGGGTCGTTATCATCGTTGACTGCTTCCCAGTCCATCTCTTCAATAACTGCACGAAAAATGGTCGCGCCGAGCGTATCAATAAGCATGTCAATTGCCGGTTGTACCACCCTGGCATCCTCGTAATCACCATTATACCACCACGCCGTATTGATATTTATACCAAAACCATCCATTTGCTGGTACTTTTTTGCCCCATCGATTTGCAGTTGTACCGGAATATTGCCTGAAATATTTTGGGAATTAGAGTGTTGAAAAAATAATAATTGAATTATCAGAAATAGCGAAATTCCTTTCATGATTATATTGTATTTAGATAGTTTTTCAATTTTATTAGTCAATCTTTTCAGAATATGACTTACCATATCCTGAATTTGAAATTATAGAACCTCACTTTATACCTAGTTTATTTACCCACCAACGTAAAAACGCTGAAAGCAGGAATTAACTTCGAAAAAGATTGATCGTTAACTTCCACATCAGCTCCACGTGAAAAGTTATGAGAAGAATCGGTATAGTAATATTTTAACGTTGATACCGATACAAGATTTTTTAAGATGCCATTAATAGTTTGAGGGCCGTCGCTGTCGTTTTTGCCTGTAATAATTATCTCTCCATTTTTTGGATTTCGGAATGCCGAAACTGTCAGGTTTGGCTTACTTGTAGAAATATCTATCCTTTGGAACCCCGGTTTGACAAAATTATACAATTGTTTAAATACATAGTAGTGCGGACGAATAGTATAAACATCAGGTTTGAGGGTGTCATTTACTGCAAATATTCCCCAAAAACTCCAGGTCAAATACCGGTTAGGATGATGGTAACGGCTATCGTAGCCTTCCCATAACTGAATTCCATTAACGCCAACATTCAGATGCTGGAGAATATATTTATAAGCCGGGCCAGCATAATTGTTGAATCCATAATCGGGGTTGTATGATCCACCATCGCATTTAAAACCGTTACAGACTTCGTTTGCTTCGGTCATGATCACTCCTCTGTCTTTGTAAGCGGAATTTTTAACCGAGTCGACCAAACCCTTGCTTGTTGAAGTAC
>Ga0209585_10000465_pt1 | contig 15619 bp, 10 predicted proteins | sample NGEPerone_FD_185491 | JGI IMG/M metagenome (GOLD analysis project Ga0209585, IMG submission 185491) | Arctic peat soil microbial communities from the Barrow Environmental Observatory site, Barrow, Alaska, USA - NGEE Permafrost154B-one... | ecosystem: Environmental > Terrestrial > Soil >... | reverse complement strand
TACACCGAAGCCACTTGGGCTTGCCATCAGGAACGATTATCCTGAAGTAGAAGATATTGTTCGCATTGATGAATATGCGGCAAATCTTTTGCTGACAGCAGGAGAAAAACATTTTATCCTGCACGGCGTATTTGCAGATTCAGGTTTCCTGAAGGTATTTAGTTTGCCTTTACTGGAAGGTAATGCAGCTACTGCGTTAAACGATCCGAATGGTATTGTACTTACGAAACAACTGGCTGTAAAATTATTTGGAAAAGCAGATCCGATGGGCAAAACCGTAAGCGTAGATGCGACTGATATGTTTACTGTTACCGCAGTATTAGAGGATTTACCACCCAACACCCGATTCAATTTTGAATATATTTTGCCATGGTCATATGCTGCAAAAAAAAGTATGGATGGTAACAACTGGGGCAGTAATAGTATACTTACTTATATTTTATTAAAACCAGGTGCTTCACAGGCGCTGTTCGATGAAAAGATCAAAAACATTACAATTAACCATACCAGGGATGGGGCGGATAAATCAACGACAGAAGTATTTACACAAAGGTTAAAAGATTGCTGGCTGTATGATAAGCAGGAAAACGGAAAGTATGTGGGGGGAAGAATTGAGCGGGTAAAATTGTTTGCAATTATAGCTGCCTTAATACTCATTATTGCCTGCATCAACTTTATGAATCTTAGTACAGCCCGAAGCGAGAGTCGGGGTAAAGAAGTCGGTATCCGTAAAGTTATCGGTGCGCAAAAGCAATTTTTAATAGCCCAATTTATGGCTGAAAGCACTTTGTTTGCTATTGTTGCCGGAATCCTGTCAGTAATTGTTGTACTTCTTGTCTTGCCGGCCTTCAACCTGCTCATTGGGGTTAATTTGTTCATCGATTTTAGTAATCCGTATTACTGGCTTTTTGCGCTATTCTTCATTTTGCTAACCGGATTGCTGGCGGGTCTGTATCCGGCATTTTACCTATCTTCAATCAAACCTATAAAGGCTTTAAAAGGGGCCTTTAAATTAGCCGGATCGGTTGTGACGCCACGCAAAGTATTGGTGGTAATTCAATTTACGTTTGCCATTGTTTTGATCATCAGCACTATTATTGTGAGTGAACAGATTAAATTCGCACAGAACAGGGATGCAGGCTATTCAAGAAACAATCTTGCCTTTATTATTGAGTTTGGCGATGCGCATAAAAATTACGAACTGATAAAACGTGGATTACTCGAATGTGGAGCTGCAACGGATGTCGCACAAACAAGCGCGCCAATGACAGAAAGCTGGGGCGATAGCTGGGGATTTTCATGGCAGGGGAGCACGGAAAGTGATAAGAAAACGGACTTTATAATATTTGGTGCTGCTGATGATTTTATAACAACAATGAAATCAAAAATTGTGCAGGGGAGGGGTATTGATGTTATTCAATATAAAACAGATTCTACAGCCTGCCTTCTAAATGAAACAGCCGTTAAAGTAATGCGTCTGAAAAATCCAATCGGGCAGTTGATCACCAATGGCAACGATAAGCTGCATGTAGTGGGGGTCGTACAAGATTTTATCCTGGGAACACCTTACGAACCGGTTCAGCAGATGATTATCTGCGGTCCTGTTTTGAGTGGAAATGTTATCAATTTCAAGCTGAATCCTAAGCCAACTATTTCGGCAAGCCTGCAAAAGGCGGAAGCTGTTTTTAAACAATATAATCCACAGTATCCGTTTAATATTCGCTATTATGATCATGAATATAAGCTGAAGTTCCAGGATGAACAGCAAACGGGTATGCTTGCAAGTTTATTCGCGGGACTTACCATTCTTATATCCTGCCTTGGATTGCTTGGCCTGGCCACATTTGTTGCAGAAACACGAGTTAAAGAAATTGGGGTTCGCAAAGTGCTTGGCGCAAGCGTTCAAGGCATCGTCGCGCTATTATCAAAGGATTTTTTAAAACTTATATTGATATCTTTTTTGATTGCATCGCCGGTTGCATGGATGCTAATGCACAGCTGGCTTGCATCCTATACTTACCAGGTAAATATATCATTGTGGGTTTTTATTATTGCAGGAGCGTTATCGGCAGCGATTGCATTTATAACGGTAAGTTTTCAGGCAATTAAAGCAGCAATAGCCAACCCGATAAAGAGTTTAAGAACAGAGTAATAAATTGCAAACGAATATATAATAATCAATCATGATCAAATTAAAGAATATTTTCAAGTGGGTGAATTCCGGTGGTAACAGGGTCTTTTTATTAAAGGACATTAACCTGGACATCAAAGAAGGGGAGTTTATCAGCATTATGGGACCATCGGGTTCGGGAAAATCAACATTGCTGAATGTAATCGGCATGCTCGATGAGTTTAATGAAGGTGAATACCAGTTTCTTGACCAGCCTGTACATCTGTTAAAAGAGAAACAAAAAGCACAGTTTTATAAAACCCATATCGGTTTTGTGTTCCAGGCTTACCATTTGATTGACGAATTAACGGTCTACGAGAACATTGAAACGCCGTTACTCTATCAAAACATTAAGTCTTCTGAAAGGCAGGCCATTGTTGCTGATATCCTCGACCGTTTCAATATTGTTGGAAAGAAAGACCTGTTTCCCGCACAATTGTCGGGTGGTCAGCAGCAGTTGGTAGGCGTTGCAAGGGCATTGGTCGCAAAACCGAAGCTGATCCTTGCAGATGAGCCAACGGGAAATCTGAATACGAAACAAGGGGAGGAGATCATGCAACTTTTTAAACAGTTAAACGAAGAGGATGGTGTCACGATCATTCAGGCAACACACTCTGAAAAGAATGCGGCCTACGGATCTAAAATCATTAACCTGCTCGACGGAAGAGTGGACAAATAGATCGGTCATTAATAAGTAATGGTAGGGATATAATGGCCTGTTTTTCTTCTTTGCGGACTTGGCGTCTTTGCGCGACCTGATCATTATTTCATCTGTATATAATTTGTTTTTTAAAGGTCAGATGGAATCGCCAAGCGAAATATTCATTTCGGTTTTTGACTTTTTAGTCATGGCTATTTCACGCAAAGACGCAAAGAACGCAAAGTAAAAGAAAAGGTAAAAACATATTCTTATTTAATGACTTTTGATATTGAAACAAATTACAAATAATGATATTCTGATGAAGAACTTTAATAAAAAAATCGTTACCCTGTTGATGCTGATTGTGCTGGCAACCGCCGGTCAGACAAAAGCACAGGATACGACAGCTGTAAGTGGTGTTTACACCCTGCAGCAATGCATTGAGATTGCTTTTAAAAACAATACCGATGTAAAGCAGGCTGGGTTCCTGGCCGAATCGGCTAAAATTAATTACAACCAGTCGAAGGCGAATATGCTGCCCGATCTGAACGCCGGGATTTCGCACACACAGTATAACGGGCGCAGCATTAACCCTTACACGAATGCTTACATTAACGAGCAAAATACAGCCGGCTCGTACCAGTTAAACGCCGGTATTACGCTGTGGCATGGAAGCAGCATCCAAAATTACATGAAGCAATACCGGTTGAGTTATGAGGCCGGTAAGATGGACGAACAAAATGCAAAGGATAAATTAACGATCAATATCATTTTATCCTATCTCAATGTTTTAAGTGCACGCGAGCAACTGAATATTGCGCAGAAACAGGTTGAGGCCACGCAAAAGAAGGTCGATCTTTTGGTCATCAAGAATAATGACGGCGCTATTTCGCCGTCCGATCTGTTCGATATGAAAGGTCAGCTTGCAAATGACGGATTAACAGTGGTGAGCACAAAGAACAGTCTTGACAATGCATTGCAGTCGCTAACACTGCTGATGAATGTCCCTTATGATGCAGGTATGCAGTTGGCGGCCATTACCGATGGCATTCTGTATCAACCCTATGATGAAACGGTTGACCAGGTTTACGAAAACGCTTCGCAACAATTGGCAATTGTGAAATCGGCTGATCTGAAAGTGGAGAGTGCTTCAAGAAATATAAAAGCAATCAGGGGGCAGATGATGCCAACACTTTCGCTGTTTGGAGGTTTATACACGAACTATTCGAGCGCCGCCAAAATACAGCAATTAACAGGTACAACCGATGTTCCTACTTCAAATTATGTGACGGTCAATAATGTGAAGACAACCGTGTATAGCCAGCAGTCAAATTTTAATTCGGTTGCAATTGGTTACGACACCCAGTTAAAAAACAACTATAATTCGGCGATTGGTATCGGTTTGCAGATTCCGCTGACCAATAATATGCAAACCAGAAATAGATTAAAGCTGGCAAAGGTGGCTGAACTGCAGGTGAAGGAGCAGGCACAAACCGCAAGGATTCAATTAAGGCAGGCGATCGTTCAGGATTTTGTAAACCTGAATGCCGACTATACAACGTATAAACTCCTGTTGTCGCAGGTAGATGATTTTGGACAGTCGTTTCATGCTGCCGAAATTCGTTTTACAAATGGCGCCATTTCGACCGTCGATTTTGTGATTGCAAAGAACAATTACGACAGGGTACAACTGAATCTGGTGGTCGCCAAATACAACTATATGCTCCGCACCAAACTGCTCGACTTTTACCAGAACCGGCCTTTGTGGTAAAAAGTTATGACAGATGATAAGTGGCCGGGAGAGTGTTCAAACCATGAGCACTCTCCCGGTCACATTTATGCTCGCTCAGTACAGATTATGTACACTCACCCGGTCACTTTGATGCTTAAGTTCGGTATATCCATCCGTTCTGCCACTAATAGACTATTCTTTAGAATATTAGTGGCTTTATTTGCTGATTTTAAGCCCGTAATAACCGGTTTATTAAAATGTGGAACCAACCTTGATGAATGTGGAACCAACCTTACTAAGAGTGGAACCACATTTGATAAATGTGGAACCAACTTTGATGAATGTGGAACCAACCTTTCGAAGAGTGGAACCACATTTGATAAATGTGGAACCAACGTTGATAAATGTGGAACCAACCTTTCGAAGAGTGGAATCACATTTGATAAATGTGGAACGAACGTTGATAAATGTGGTTCCACATTTTCAAAGAATCGTTCCACCTGGCATAAAAAAGGAAGCATCCCAGGAGAGTGTCCAGTTCACGTACACTCTCCAGGTCACAATGATATTATAGTTGAAATCTATAAGAGCTTTATTTGTAGAAATTAAGCTTTATCTGCAATCGACTTTATACGCCAACAGATGACTTTTTTATTTCTACAAAGCGCTTTTATACTCCGTAAAAGCACTTTTTAGTTTCACCACATCACTTTTATACTCCCCAAAAGCGCTTTGTAGCTTCTCCAAAGCACTTTGTAGTTCCATAAAAGTGATGTGTTGCTTCAAAAAAACAGGCTATTCCTCCTTCAAAGCGATTTGTTGTTTTATCACTGCCGTAAAAAATGGAATCGTAATCCTCGCATCCTTATGTAAATAGATGTGTTCCCATATCGCTATTATTGGCAAGAACCGGAATAGGCTGTGATGGCGCGATCAGTTTGTGTGTTTATGAATCATCAAAATCCGTAGTTTGTATTTCAACCTTGGGAAGAATTGAGGTGGGGATTGTTTTGGAGAGGGAAGGGGCATTCAAGAACTTCCTCGTTTGTAACAATAAATACATCCTAAAATATCATCCTAAGACGATTCTTTTGCTAATCAGAATGCGGTTTACAATCTGATTTTAACAATCATTGATTGAGTTAGTCTGCTTTATATGATGCCTTACCGTAATTTTCAATTTTTTAAACAATAATAAAGACCATAAATGGTCTTTATTATTAAACAATCGTTATTTTTGTCATAATGTAAACCAGATACTTAGGCTACAATGGAAAAATACAACAGATTGAAAATAGCCGAAAATTCAAAAAGTACTATAAACTTGCTGCTATTTACTATTTAGCACCATTACTAACAAGACACATACAATGAATGATAAACTAACTAAAGATTTAATTTCAAGATTAAATTATATCGAGCAAAGAGCAAACGAAGCATTGGCGACACATATTACGAACAAGTATGGTAGTAACATGATTGATAGTGCGCCATTTTATGGATTTCGGAGTGCTGCATTATCCTTTTTAAAGTCAACTTTCGGAGAGAACAATATTTATTATTCAGAATTTGACAGTAATACGCAACGTTCAGGTTACTCTGAATTATTAAGCGCAATTGAAATTTTAAGATCTCTAAGAACTGAAATTGAAAATAATTGGCTGAGTTCGTTTAAAGGATTAATATCTGCGGAGATTTTTACGGACTTTTTTGAAATGGCTGAGTATTTACTGAAAAACGGATACAAGGATGCAGCCGCTGTAATTGTTGGTAGTGTATTAGAGGAGCATTTAAGACAATTAGCAACAAATAACAACATAGCAATAACATACGAAAAGGATGGTGATTCTATTCCAAAAAAAGCAGACAGAATAAATAGCGATTTAGCCTCATCAGTGATTTATAATAAACTTGATCAAAAAAACATAACTGCTTGGCTGGATTTGAGAAATAAAGCCGCTCATGGAAATTATGCAGATTACGAAATAAGTCAAGTGGAGATTATGTATTTTGGCGTTTCTGATTTTATTTCAAGAAACCAAATATAAAAAAGTATTGCCGCTGACAGCAAATTATTCGTATGTAAGGTTTCTTTGCTTCGTTGGCCGGAAAGTATTAAATTTAAATGCAGCTTTTTGTAGAAGATTCGGTAGTGAAAACCTTTGCCTACATGTAGATCCTGAATGTTGTAGGTTATTGTTTAAGAATATAGTCCTTTGGAAATAAAATGAACTGGTGAACTAACTAAATAATTTATGAAAAAAATCTTATTTGTCGTAAGTTGTCTTTTTATATGTGGAAATATTTGTTTTTCTCAGACGATAATTAATAGTGGAGATGTCAGTGGATTATGGGAAAAATCAAAATCTCCTTATCAGATATTCGGAGAAATTGAGATCCCAAATAATCAAACGCTTACGATAGAAAAAGGTGTTAAGGTGGAATTTCAGGGACATTACAAACTAAGTGTTAAGGGAAGATTACTTGCAATAGGAAATAAATCAGACTCGATAGTCTTCAATGGCAAAGATACTATCAAATGGGGAGGAATTAGATTTGGAGATATTACGATAGCAAATGATACCTCAAAAATTAGTTATTGCGTTGTCGAAAATTGTTATGCTTCAAGCGGTCAGTTACCACGTTCCGGCACTGCTGAAGATTACGGTGGAGCAATTTACCAAAGAAATTCAAGGCTAATAATAAGTAATTCATGCATAAGGCATAACAAGGCATCAAGCGGTGGAGGAATTTATTGCGAACAAGGATCAATGACTATTATTAATACAACTATTAGAAATAATGAGGCTAGTAGCAGTGGCGGTCTGTCATTATCGATGTTAAATCTTGAAATGATTGGATGTGTCGTAACTAATAACATTGCCTATGAAGCAGGAGGTATGCGTATCACTTGTGACAATGCATTATTAATTAACAATACAATTTGTAATAATATTACCAATAATCCAAACTCCGGAACGATTTACATAAGAGGTAAGATTAAAATATTAAATTCAATTTTCTTTTATAATAAACCGAGTCTTATTCATATAGATTCTCAGGATGCATTCCCTGAATTTCAATTTTGTGATATTGAAGATGGTATAAATGGTATATTAGACCATTTTCCGCCAGCCAATGAGCATTTTGTTGGCATTTATAAAAACAATACAGATGCACCGCCGGTTTTTTTAGATACTCAAAATGAAAATTACAGATTAGGAATCTCTCCTTGTATTAATTCAGGCAGCCCAACTCCTATTGCCCTTATTCCCAAATATGACATTGATGGTAACCCTCGAATTTATAATGATTCAAAAGCCCGAATTGATATAGGAGCTTATGAATATCAAAGTACAACACCAAATCGAAAACCATTTGGCAGCAAGATGGAGACTCAATACATTCTTCGGTCTCAAAAGAGTAAACTGCCAATAAATTATTTTGATGCTGATATTGAAGACAAACTAAGTTTCAAAGTAACAACAAATAGTCCGCATGTTGTTGCAAGTATTATATGCATTAATGATTCAACCATTATAACTGAAATTAATCCCGAAATAAACTGGAAGGGTGAATGCTATGTTTACTTAAATATTAATGATAACAGCAAGTCTGCAAATTCTATAAGCACCGATAGCATTAAAGTGGTTATTTCAAATCAGTTTAAAGGTGTAATAAATTCCGATGTTACTTTTCAAGATACTGTATTAGTTATAGGAGATGTAACGATAAAAGAATCGGGGAGTCTGGTTATGCAGCCAGGTTCATTTATTCAGTTTCAGGATTGTTATAAAATCAAGGTAATAGGGAAATTGAATATCCTGGGAACAAAACAGAATGAAGTAATTATCAACACAGTAGACACCACTGTTTTTTATGTTGAAACTAATCGTTTTGAAAGAGGATGGGGCGGTATTGAATTTATTAATTTAAATCGAACAGACACAATGTTTATAAATCACTGTTTGATAAGAAACACTGGCTTAAATAAAGATGGACATTTTGCAAATGGTACTATTTCGATTTTGGATTCAAGAAATGTTTTTTTTAATCATTGTTCTTTTGAGAGTAATTATTACGAATGGTCTGATAAAAAAAATAGTGGTATTTATGCCGAAAATTCGCATAATATTCAAATCAAAAACTGTAATTTTTCTACAGGATATACATTTGAAACGTTCGCAACCTATGTAAATTCATTTAGTTCTGATTTAGTTATAGACAGTTGCCGTTTTTTCAATACGACCAATATATGGGCGTTTAATTGGCGTTGTATATACAGTGAGAAGTCAGCTGTTCAAATAAGAAATTCATCTTTTTTTAAAAATAGTGGAAGTTCAATAATATTAAGCATTCAAGGGAGTTTAATTGTTGAAAATTGTTTATTTAAGGATAACAAGTCAGCTGGCATTGATATCAACACTGAGGGTGCATTAATACGCAACAATGTTTTTATAAACAATGGAGTTGCAATTAAGTGTTATCTGGTAACTGCAAAAATCATTAATAATCTCTTTGCTTATAATGTTTATAAATGCGGCTGTTCAAATTTTAATGGATGCGCAATTAATTTGGACAACGCAGGTACTACACTTATTGCGAACAATACAATCGTTAATAATACACAGGACTCAAACGGCAATACAGTTTATGCTTCATATTGCAGTCCCACTATTGTGAATAATATTTTTTGGAATAATATAAGGGAAGGTGTCGGGTTTTACAATGGGGCTGGATTAGGAATACCAAATCCAATAGTAAAAAATAATATCATAAAAGGAGTTAATGACGGTCTTAATTTCAACGTGGATCCTTTGTTCAGATTAAAGGATTCGCTGGATTATTCATTACTAAATACGAGTCCTGCAATAAATAAAGGACTTACTGATACTACTGGTTTGTATTTACCGCTCTTTGATTTATTAGGAAATAAGCGAATCGATTTAACTTATAAAAAATTGGATTTGGGAGCATATGAATATGCAGGGAATGATGTTCCGGTAGTTCCTGTTATTCCGGACCCACCTACCATTATAATCACTCAAACTTTAAAAGAAACAGATATTTATCCTAATCCAACTAATTCAACGCTTAATCTTTCAAGTGAATACAACACTTTGCCATATGTGATCCTTAATCTAAAAGGACAAAGTGTTCAGTCAGGATCTATTATAAACTATTCAATTAACGTAAATTTTCTACCCCGCAATACATATGTACTCAGAATTAAGAAAGAAAATAGATATGTAACAGCAAAGTTCATAAAGTTGTAATATTTTAAAAGAGCAACAACCCGAGCTGGTGCGGATTTAGCTAACGCTGATTTGCAATTGCAATCCGCGCCAATCATTCATTGGATTTACAATCCAACTAATGATGCTAAAGCAGTTTCAATTCAAAGATTCCTTTTTCAGTTGCTTAAAAGCAACTGCAATGGATCAATGTGAGGAGGCATTTATTGCAGTCTGCTTTAGCTGACTGAGAACTGAATAAAAGCAAAAGCGGCTTTAGCCACATCAAATAAAGAGCATCCGGGTCATCATATGAAAAAACAATTTGCAGGCAATATCGGATTCATTTAATAATAGATTAGCTAATTTTACGTTTTCTTAAACCAACCTTTAGTGATGGTTGATCATTCAGAACAGGAATATTAAAAATAGAATCGATGTTACACGAAATAAGTCCCAGTCTCTTCGACAACAAGTATTTTAATTATCAGGAAGTTGTTGATGATGACTTTTTGTTGTGTTACAGGGACAATGAGGTATTATTAAAGAAATCGGGCGATGAATATGAAATACCAAGGAAAAGCGATTTCATAGAAAGGATCGAATCGCCGGTTTACTTATTTTCAATCAATTCCAGTCGTTGTTTTGGGATCGCTGAATCGCAGGTCAATCAAGCCTCATTTGAATTTCATGATATCTTTATTTTACGAAACCTGAAAAACAAAGAGCTGGCATGGATGGGGTCTGTAGGGCATCAATTGATGACCTGGCATACGAATAATCAATATTGCGGCAGATGCGGCTCCAAAACAGAATTGAAAAAGGAAGAGCGGGCAACTGTTTGTCCCAAATGCAACCTGGTGATCTATCCAAAAATATCACCTGCGATAATTGTAGCCATCACGTGCAACAATAAAATATTGTTGGCCAAAGGGAGAAATTATAAAAGTGATTTGTATTCACTGATTGCCGGTTATGTCGATATTGGAGAATCAATCGAAGAAACTGTTGTAAGGGAAGTAAAAGAGGAGGTTGGATTGGATATTAAGAATCTGAAGTATTTTAAAAGTCAGCCATGGCCCTTCTCCGCTTCTGTGATGCTCGGTTTTACTGCCGAGGCGGACGATACGCAACAAATAGTCATTGAGGAAGCTGAAATTAAAGAGGCAGGCTGGTTTGAAAGAGGAAATCTGCCGCTCCATTCCTCCGGTGTGAGTATATCAGGTGTTTTAATTGCTGCTTTTGAAAATGGTATTTTCTAATTAAATAAAGATAAATTTAAAACTGCAGATAAAATGCAGTTCCTTCGTTTTCTTTTGACTGAACGGTGATGTTCCCTTTATGCACCCGCATAATCTGTTTGCAGACGCTTAACCCAATCACGCTGCCACTTTTCGTCGTCTCTATATATGAACGAATATTTTATCTCCCATCCTCAAATTTATCCAATTATAATCCACTGAATGGAAGGCCCGATCATTTTGTGCGTTCCTTAATCATCCATTTCCGTCAATTGTAATCTGTCCTGGTTCTCCTCGTTTGCATCACATTGCATAATGTGACTGCCTGCAAACTATTTGCTCATTCATATATGAGTTATTATCGAAAAAAAACACAATAAATATTTTCTTTATTTGAAATTTTGTAAATAATAACCAATATATTTGTATAACTAAATCTTATTTTAAAAAATTCTTTATTCTGTTTTTCAGTTTATTGAACCTGTGCTTTCTGATCTGTTATCAAGTTACCACAATTATAATAACAAAACTTAACTATGGAAAAAGTACTAATGAAGGACATTATGCAATGGGATATAAAATCCTGGTCAAGGGCACTTTCTTATTGGGAAAGCAATGTCGACTGGGACAATATTCAAAACGGACTTGAATTAGGCGGGGAAAAAGGCGGACTTTCGCTTTGGCTCACGCTGAAAGGAAAGAAGATTGTTTGCTCTGACCTGAATAACATCAAAGAGAAATCGAAAAAGCTTCACGGACAGTACAATATATGTTCGATTGTACAATATCAGGACATTGATGCTACCAATATTCCATATGAAAATCATTTTGACATTATTATATTCAAATCAATTTTGGGTGGAATTGGACGTGATGACAATATTAAACAGCAACAAAAAGTTCTCGATGAAATTTACAAAGCATTGAAACCCGGAGGAAAACTTTTATTTGCCGAAAACCTTAAAGCCTCCCATTTTCATCAACGGATGAGGAAAAAATACCTCAATTGGGGAAACTACTGGCGGTATGTATCCCAAACAGAAATGAATGGTTTTTTAAAAGCTTATTCAACCTACGACATGCATACAACAGGCATTCTTGGGTCATTTGGAAGAACTGAAAACCAGCGCAAATTCCTGTCAACTATTGACCAGGTTGTTCTTAATAGAGTTTGTCCCAATAAATGGAACTATATTGCGTATGGAATTGCTGAAAAATAAATAAATCGGACTCGCCCCGTTTACAACAAAAATTGAACTGCAGTTAGTTGTAACGATAAAGGCACTCCTCTCTGCTATTTAAGGAAGTAAATACAATATAACCACAGACCTTCAAGGTTTTTAAAACCTTGAAGGTTATGTGGTTAAAGCTATTGAGGAGCATCAGGCGATCAGAATAAACCGCCGTTCAGGAAAGGATTTTATTATTGTGAGTGCTGAAGACTGGGAACGTGATCAGGAAACGTTATATGTTCTCCGAAACAATTCTTTAATGAATCAGGTTGCTGAATAAATAGAAACCTATAAAAAAAATATAAATTAACAGATTCCTATTCCACCACCTTAAACTAACGGGTACTGCTAATTCCCAATTTATCAACAATCAAGTTACTAATATGTCGATTTAAAACTGCAGGTAAAATGCGGTTCCTTCGTTTTCTTTTGACTGAACGGTGATGTTCCCCTTATGAACCCGCATAATCTGTTTGCACAGGCTTAAACCAATCCCGCTGCCGCTTTTCTTGGTACTGAAAAACGGAACGAATATCTTATCCAGTACATCTTCAGGCATACCCGATCCGTTATCTGCCAGTTTAATCACCAACCGGTTATCAGAATCGGTATAAGCCGACAGAACGATTTTAGGATCTGGTTTGTTCTTCACAGCATCAATTGCATTCAGAATCAGGTTGATTAAAACCTGTTCGATTAAATCGACATCCAATTCAGCACTTAGTAAAGGTTCTTTTAACAGAATTGTCGCTTCGATGTTTTTTTGTGTAAAGGTGGGTTGCATTAACCGGTGAAGGTTTTCAAACAACTCTCTGATGAAAACCTTTGCAAGGTTGGCTTTGGTAATTTTATTCAAGTTCCGGTAAGTTTCAGTAAACTTCAGCAACCCTTCACTTCTTTTACGGATCGTATCGATGCCAAGTGCAAGGTCTTCCGCAATTCCCGAAGGATCGGGAGTTTCATTGGCAAATTGCTTCAGCCTGTTTTGTAAGGTGGTGGCGAGTGAAGAAATTGGCGCTACCGAATTCATGATCTCATGCGTCATCACACTTAATAATTTTTGCCATGCCTTTGCTTCGGTTTCATCCAAGGCTTCGTTCACATTCTGAAAAGCGATCAGTTTGAATTGTACATCTTCTGTTTTAAAGACGGAGGAGGAGAGTACCACTTTCAGGTTACTTTTTTCGCGGTGAATCGTACTGATAACACTATCACCAGGCTTAAGACTTACAATCTGGGTATAAAGTGCATGGTCCCTTTTATCCAGTGAATGAATCGTTTTTAAGTACGGAACCTGTAATATTTTCTTTATCGATTCATTCATCCATATAACTTCTCCGCTCTCCAGTTCAAACGAAAGAATGCCCGTTTCGACGAGTTCAAGCACTTTTTGAAGGTATTGGTATTGTGCCTCCTTTTCTTTACTGATTACTTTGAATGTTGAATTGATTTCGTTGAACCCTTCGCGTAACGACTGTAAATCAACGGGTGCATGTTTCACATTATAGTTCCGGGAGAAATCACGGTAATGAATGGATTCTACAAACTGGTTGACTTCCTCACGTGTCTTTTTGTGCAAACGATAGAAATCGTTCACCTGAAAAATAATAACTGGCAAAAGTACAAGGTCAATGAAATACAGTTCTTTCAATAATGTGAAAGAAAAAGCCAGCAATGTAATAAGCAACAAGATTACCCGCCATAATATTCCCCAATCTGTTGTATTAATTTTCATATTTACCAAGCCTCCTGTATAATGCGGTACGTGTCAGCCCTAATTCTTTTGCTGCTTTTGAAATATTGCCGTTGTTCTTTTTGATCACCCTCAATATGGTATTCTTTTCGAGTGTGCTCAGTTTTGTTTCATGGTCATCATTTTCCTCACTTTGATTGGCTGATTCGATGGGTGAAAAGATCAGGTCATCAGGTTGGATCACTTCACCTTCGGACATGATAATGACCCTTTCGATAATGTATTGCAACTCCCGTACATTTCCGGGGAAATTATACTGCATTAACTTTTGAAAGGCCGCATCGGAGAAGCTGATGTTGGTTTTGAAATATTTGGTCGAATAGATCTTCGTAAAATGTTCGGTCAACAATACGATATCCTCTTTCCTTTTCCGCAACGGCGGTACAATGATTTCCACGGTATTAATGCGGTAAATTAAATCTTTCCTGAACCTGTTTACGTCTGATAATTCTGCCAGCGAAAGATTGGTGGCACAAATCAAACGGATATCAACGGGAATTGATTGATTGGAACCAAGCCGTGTGATTTGCCTGTTCTGCAATGCCGTTAATAATTTGGCTTGCTGCTGCAGCGAGATATTTCCTATTTCATCGAGGAACAAAGTGCCGCCGTTTGCCGCTTCAAACCTGCCCATCCTTTCATCTTTGGCATCGGTGAAGGCACCTTTGGTATGGCCAAACAGTTCGCTTTCAAATAATGTTTCCGTAAGCGCTCCGATATCAACTTTAATAAACGGTTGATTGCTTCGTAACGATTTATCATGGATTGATTTTGCAACCAGGTCCTTGCCTGTTCCGTTTTCACCGAGTATTAAAATATTGGCATCTGTTGGCGCTATTTTATTGATCTTGGCAAAGATGTCGAGCATTGCATCGCTCTCTCCCAGTAAATTGGGGTCATTCTGGTTTTTAAGATTAACTGGTGGCGTCTTCTGCGTCTTCTTCTTTAAAATATCTGAAATGGTGGATAGTAATTTCTCATTGTGCCAGGGTTTTACAATAAAATCGGATGCTCCCTCTTTTAATGAACGTACAGCGAGGTCAATATCTCCATAAGCGGTAATCATGATTACCGAAATTGCTGGTTTTAATGCTTTAATCTGTTTTAACCAATACAACCCTTCGTTCCCTGTATTGACGGAGGCATTAAAATTCATATCCAACAACACCAGGTCAAATGACCTTGATGTGATGAGCGATGGAATGTTTTCAGGATTCTTTTCTGTTATAACCTCTTCTACTTCAGTTTTCAACATTAACCTTACGGCCGTCAGCACATCAATATCATCATCAATCACCAATATGCTTGCTTTCAATAGACTCATACTTCAAAAATAACTTCTCAATAAAATAAATATTCTCTGCTTTCAAATTCACGAACTTCAATGTTTGATTACGATTGTTCTAAGGAACCGTGAACCTGAACCTTTTGAGTAAAAATAGCACTTTATTCAAAACATTATCACAATTTTCAGGGGTAAAATGAATTTGGTCAGAATAAAGTTATTTGTCCAGCCGATCTGTGTTGTAGCGTGTGCCACAAGGCAGTGAGGTGCCTGCAATAGATTGGGTTATTCTTTATTAGCGGATTACAGGAATCTGAAAACACCATTTGTTT
>Ga0209585_10000464_pt1 | contig 15670 bp, 16 predicted proteins | sample NGEPerone_FD_185491 | JGI IMG/M metagenome (GOLD analysis project Ga0209585, IMG submission 185491) | Arctic peat soil microbial communities from the Barrow Environmental Observatory site, Barrow, Alaska, USA - NGEE Permafrost154B-one... | ecosystem: Environmental > Terrestrial > Soil >... | reverse complement strand
CGTCTCTGACACTCTCGTCTACCGGGCTTGGACGCGCCCTCAGCCAACGTCGGGACAACGCGCCGCGATTCCGGGTCGCCGGCAGATCGGCCCGAAGGGCCGGCGCGGCCGGGGCCGGGCCGCGCAGCGGCCAAGCCCCGGACGCGCGCGCCCAGAAGAGCTGTCGAAGAGGCCGGACGAGATGCGGACGTCGTGAAGGACTCGGGCCGACCCCGGGACGCCCGAGCGGAGCAGGGGCAGGGGATGCGAGGGAGGCTCGTGAGGCGGCCGCTGCGAGGTAGGGGTGGCTCTGTCACCCCGTGCGAGCAGCGGCCTGCTTGCCGAACGGAGCGAGCGTAGCGAGCGCCCTCCCGAGCGCCCCCTGCCCCTGCGCAGCGCCGAGGGCCATCTTCGGAGGTCGGCGCAGGTCGACCCGTCTCGCCGCCGTCTGATACGCTCAGCACCGACTGTCGACCGCCCGAGGTATCACAATGGCTGATCCGCTCGAAGTCTTCGCGCTCCCGCTCGGCCCGCTGCAGGCCAACTGCTTCGTCGTCGTGCAGGGTCAGACCGGCCTCGTCATCGACCCGGGCGACGAACCCGGCGTGATCATCGAGGCCTTCACCGAGTTCGGCTTCGCGCCGGCCGCGGTGCTCGTCACGCACGGCCACTTCGACCACTTCGGCGGCGTCGCGCCGCTGGCGCGGCACTTCGAGATACCCGTGTACGTGGGCGAGCTCGACGCCTCGCAGATGGCCGACGGCGGCCTCGGCGCCATGGCCGGCTTCGACATCGAGCCGGTGGCCGACGCCGTCACCATCAGCGGCGAGCAGACGCTGGCGCTGCCCATCGAGGTGCTCGCCATCCCCACGCCGGGGCACTCGCGCGGCGCCTACACCTTCGCCCTCGGCGACGCGCATCTGTTTGTCGGCGATCTCATCTTCCAGGGCAGCGTCGGCCGCACCGATCTGCCCGGCGGCGACATGGACCGGCTGCTCAACTCCATCGCCAGGCTCGTGTGGCGCTTCCCGCCCGACGCGGCCGTGTACTGCGGCCACGGCCCCGAAACGTCCCTCGGCCGGGAGCTGGCTCTCAACCCGTTCCTCGCGCCGCTCCGCTACGACCCCGAAGACCCCGACCCCCGCTGGTGAGCGCGCCTCGCGCCCCCAAGGGCACCTACGACCTGCTCCCCGCCGCGGCCGCGCGGCGCGACGCGATGGTCTCTGCGGCGGCGCGCCTCTTCGCGGCCTACGGCTACCGGCGCATCGTCACGCCCGAGTTCGAGGAGACCGGGCTCTTTGAGCGCGGCGTCGGTGAGGCCACCGACATCGTGCGCAAGGAGATGTACACCTTCGTCGACAAGGGCGAGCGCTCGCTGACCCTGCGGCCCGAGGGCACCGCGCCCGTCTGCCGCGCCTACGTGGAGCACGGCCTGCACAAGTGGCCGCAGCCGGTGAAGGTCTGGTACTACTGCCCGATGTTCCGTTACGAGCGGCCGCAGGCCGGTCGTTACCGCGAGCACTACCAGTTCGGCGTCGAAGCCATCGGCTCGGCCGGTCCCGCCGTCGACGCGGAAGTCATCGCCCTGCTCGCCGCGCTCTTCGCGGAGCTGGGCGTCGAGGGCGCGCGGCTCAACATGAACAGCATGGGCGACCCCGCCTGCCGCCCGGCCTACGTCGACAAGCTGCGCGGCTACCTGCGCGGGCGAGAGGGCGAGCTCTGCGGCGACTGCCTCGAGCGGCTCGACCTCAATCCGCTGCGCACCTTCGACTGCAAGGTCGAGAGCTGCCGCGCCGTGCTCGACGAGGCGCCGCGCATCATCGACCACCTGTGCGCGGATTGTCGCGAGCACTTCGACGCGGTCCTGGAGCTCGTGAAGCGGGCGGGGCTGGAGCCGCACCTCGACTTTCGCCTGGTGCGCGGCCTCGACTACTACACGCGCACCACCTTCGAGTTCAACTCCGACCGCCTCGGCGCCCAGAGCGGCGTCGGCGGCGGCGGCAGGTACGACGGCCTCATCGAGCAGATCGGCGGCGCCCCCACGCCGGGCGTGGGCTGGGGCAGCGGCCTCGAGCGCATCGCCCTGGCGATGCGCGACCAGCCGCTGCCGTCCAGCGCGCCCGACGTATACGTGGTCAGCTTCAGCGACGAGGCCCGCGCCGCCGCCTTCGGCGTCGCGCAGGAGCTGCGGGGGGCCGGCCTGGCCGCCGAGCTGGACCTCGCCGGGCGCAGCCCCAAGGGCCAGCTCAAGCAGGCTGGCCGCAGTGGCGCGAAGCTGGCGGTGCTGCTCGGACTCGATGAGCTGGGCGCCGGCCTCGTGCGCCTGCGCACCATGGCCGGCGGCGGGGAAGAGGACCTCGCCGCCGCCGGCCTGGCCGCGCTGCTCGCGGCGCGCCTCGGGAAGGAGTCCTGATGCTCCGCGACGTCTACCCGGGCGAGCTCCGCGCCGCCGATGTCGGCCGCGAGGTGCGCCTCGCCGGCTGGGTCGCGCACCGGCGCGACCACGGCAACCTCATCTTCATCGACCTGCGCGACCGCAGCGGCGTGGTCCAGCTGGTGTTCGACCCGTCGCGCGTCGCCGAGGCGCATGCGATCGCCGAGCAGTCGCGTCCGGAGTACGTGCTCGCGGCGCGCGGCGAAGTCGTCGCGCGGTCGCCGGAGACGGTCAATCCCAACCTGCCGAGCGGCGAGGTCGAGGTCCGTGTCACGGCCGTCGAGATCCTGAACCGCGCCAAGACGCCGCCGTTCGAGATCGAGGCCGCGGAGGCCGTCGACGTCGACGAGACCCTGCGGCTCAAGTACCGCTATCTCGACCTGCGGCGCGCGCCCATGCTGGCCAACATCGAGCTGCGGCACAAGGCCGTGCAGGCGGCGCGCGGCTACCTCAACGAGCACCGCTTTCTCGAGATCGAGACGCCGGACCTCACGCGGTCTTCGCCGGAGGGCGCGAGAGACTTTCTCGTGCCCTCGCGCCTGCAGCCCCATCGCTTCTACGCGCTGCCCCAGTCGCCGCAGATGTTCAAGCAGATCCTCATGGTCGCCGGCATGGACCGGTACTACCAGTTCGCGCGCTGCTTCCGCGACGAGGACCTGCGCGCCGACCGCCAGCCGGAGCACACGCAGATCGACATCGAGACGTCGTTCCTCAGCGTCCCCGAGATCCGCGAGCTGCTCGAAGGCCTTATGAAGGCGATCTTCGACGGCGTGGGGGAGAAGGCGCCCGAGCTGCCGCTGCCGCGGCTGTCGTACGACGACGCCATGCTGCTCTACGGCGCGGACAAGCCCGACCTGCGCTACGGCCTCGAGATCGCCGAGCTTTCGGCCGTGTTCGCGGCCAGCGAGTTCAAGGTGTTCCGCGGCGCCGTGGAGGATGGCGGCGTCGTGCGCGCCGTGCGCGCGCCCGGCGGCGCTGCGCTTTCGCGGGCGCAGATCGACAAGCTCACGGAGCTCGCCAAGGAGCACGGCGCCAAAGGCATGGCCTACGTCTTCGTCGAGGAGGGCCGCGCCTTGCGCGGCCCCATCGTCAAGTTCCTCGGCGAGGCCGAGCGACTCGCGCTGGTGGAACGCACGGCCGCGGAGCCCGGCGACCTCATCGTCTTCGCCGCCGACGAGGCGCTCGCCGCGGCCGAGGTCCTCGGCGCTCTGCGCCTGGCGCTCATCGCGCTGCTCGCGCCCGCGCCGAGCGCCCGCTGGGCGCTGCTCTGGGTCGAGGAGTTCCCGCTGTTCGAGATCGACAAGGAGACGGGCAGGCTCACCTACGGGCACAACCCGTTCAGCCTGCCGACCGCGGCCACGATGCCGCTCCTCGAGAGCGACCCGCTGGCCGTCCGGGGGGCGCAGTACGACCTCGTCCTCAACGGCGTCGAGCTGGGCTCGGGCTCGCTGCGCAACCACGACGCCGGCGTGCAGCGCGCCATCCTGCATACGCTCGGCATGGACGACGCGCGCATCGACGAGTCGTTCGGCTGGTTTCTGGAGGCGCTGGAGTACGGCGCGCCGCCGCACGGCGGCATCGGGCTCGGCTTCGACCGCATCCTCATGCTGCTCGCCGGCGCCGACTCCATCCGCGACGTCATCCCGTTCCCCAAGACGTCGTCGGGCGGCGATCCCATGACCGGGGCGCCCGGGCCGGTCACGGCCGAGCAGCTCAAGGAGCTTCGCATGAGGCTCGGCTGACCCGCCGGCCCGCGCCGCCGTCCGGCTGCCTCCCTCAAGGTTTTTGCAGGGCTGCCGACAAGTTTGTTGAAACAGGTGACGTTTGCTAGGATGGCGCGGCTCTACCTTGCTCGTGACCTCGTGACATTCTCGAGCCAACACGTACACATCGGGAGCTCGCACTTCGGCGCATCCGTGGATGTCCCGGGAGAGCACCCACCTGCGAGAGCAGGTTCGAGAATAATGCGAGCACGGCAAGGTGGAGCCTTTTACCCCGGAGGCCGGCATGGGCATCGTAAGGCGCAATAGAGCCTTCCTGATCAGCGCCGCACTGATCCTCGTGATCGGCGCAGCCCTCTTCGGCGGCGTCGTCGCGGTGCGCGTGTTCGCGGCGGCCGGCGCCACTCCGCCGGCGGCTCTTCCCACCCCGGCCTCGTACAACACGGTCAGCAGCTACGGCATGACCGGCTACGCGCCGCTCAAGCTCACGCCGACCGCGGAGACCCCTTCGTTCATCACCTCGCGCCTCAAGGAGGAGCGCCCCCTCGTCCTCCTCGTGTACTGCGAAGGCGCCGCCGACGACATGGAGATGCTCAGCTACTTCGACGACGTCAAGGCGCAGCGCGGCGTCGACAGCTCCTTCATGTCCTTCGAAGCCCGCAAGACCACCGAGCTGGGCGACACGCTGCAGCAGCTGCGCGTGAGCAACCCGCCCATCCTGGCCGTCATCCGCGGCAACGGCGAAGTGGCGGAGCTCTACACCGGCTGGATCGGCCGCAAGGTCATGGAGCAGGTCGTGGCCGACGCCGTGCGCGGCTTCTGACCCGGCGCCGCGCTTCCACACCAGCCGTTTCTCTTCCCTTGCGGTTTGACCGTCCCGCCCGTCGTGGTACCATAATGCCGACCTTTTCGGTTGGGATTAGAGACCGGCGACGACGGGACGTGGATGCGCATCTCCTCACGCTGCGAATACGGGCTCAGGGCCATGGTGTTCCTCGCCGCCCGCGAGGACCGGCGGCCGGTGCCGCTGCCTGAGATCGCCGCCGGCGAAGGCATCCCTGCGCCGTTTCTCGAGCGCATCCTGGCGCGCCTCCGCGAGAGCGGCCTGGTCAAGGCCACGCGCGGCGTCAGCGGCGGCTACCAGCTGGCGCGGCCGCCGGGGGACATCGCCGTCGGCGACGTGGTCACCGCCCTCGAGGGGCCGCTCTCTCTGGTCGGGTGCGTCCCCGACGACGGCGGCTGCGAGCGCGCCGAGTCCTGCGCTTCGCGAGTCGTGTGGCGCCGTCTCGACAGCGCCATCAGCGGCGCCCTCAATTCGATCACGCTGGAAGACCTCACAAGGGAGGCTGTGCCGAGATGACGAGCGTGTACTTCGACCACGCGGCGACCACGCCGGTCGACCCCCGGGTCCTCGAGCAGATGCTGCCGTTCTTCTGCGAACGCTACGGCAACCCGTCGGAGCTTCACCGTCTGGGGCGAGATGCCCGCACGGCTGTGGAGCAGGCGCGCGCCCAGGTGGCCGCCGGCCTCGGCGCCGGCGAGAAGGAGATCGTCTTCACCGCCGGCGGCACGGAGGCCGACAACCTGGCGCTCATCGGCTATCTCCAGCGTTTCGAGCCCGGTCACCTCATCATCAGCTCCATCGAGCATCCGGCGGTCATGGAGGCGGCGCGCGCCCTCAACCGCCTCGGGTGGGCCGTCGACTTCATCCCCGTCGACGGCGACGGCGTCATCGACGTGGACGCCTACGAGCAGGCCTTTCGCGACGACACGCGGCTGGCGTCGGTCATGTACGCCAACAACGTGGTCGGCGCCATCCAGCCCATCGCCGAGCTGGCGCGCCTCGCCCACGAGAAGGGCGCGCTGTTCCACACCGACGCCGTGCAGGCCGTGGGCTCCGTGCCCATCGACGTCGGCGCGCTCGGCGTCGACATGCTGAGCCTGTCCGGGCACAAGTTCTACGGCCCCAAGGGCAGCGGCGCGTTGTACGTGAAGCGCGGCACGCGGCTCACGCCGCTGATCCACGGCGGCGGGCACGAGCGCAGGCTGCGCTCCGGCACCGAGAACGTGCCGGGCATCGTCGGCCTCGGCGCGGCCCTGGAGCTCGCCCTGGCGGAGATGGCCGAGGCCCGGCCGCGCCTCGAGGCGCTCCGCGACCATCTCGCGGGCGGCGTCCTCGAGAGCGTGCCCGACGTCAGGTATCTGGGGCACCCCACGGCGCGGCTGCCCGGCAACGTCGCCTTCATGGTGCGCTACATCGAGGGCGAGTCGATGCTGCTGCAGCTCGACACCCACGGGTTCATGGTGGCGAGCGGTTCCGCCTGCGCCTCCGGCTCCCTGGAACCTTCACACGTGATCCTGGCGCTGGGGCTCGGGGCGGAGGAGGCTCACGGCAGCCTGCGTCTGAGCCTCGGTCGCGAGAACACGCAGGCGGAGGCCGACGCGTTCCTGGAGGTGTTCCCGCCGATCGTCGAGAAGCTGCGGCAGATGAGTCCGCTCTACGTGAAAGGTTGAGGCATGTACAGCGACCTGGTCATGGACCATTTCAGCAACCCGCGCAACGTGGGTGAGATCGAGGACGCGGACGGCGTCGGGCAGATCGGCAACCCCGTGTGCGGCGACGTGATGCGCATCAGCATCGACGTCCAGGACGACCGCATCGCCGACGTCAAGTTCAAGACGTTCGGCTGCGGCGCGGCCGTGGCCACGTCGAGCATGGTCACCGAGATGGTCAAGGGCAAGACCCTCGCCGAGGCGGCCGAGATCTCGAACAAGGCTGTCGCCGAGGCTCTCGGCGGCCTGCCGCCCAACAAGATGCACTGCTCCAACCTCGCCGCCGACGCGCTGCACCTCGCCATCCAGGACTACCTGGTGAAGGCGGGCCGCGAGGCGGAGCTCCCGCAGATCCTCAAGGCACTCCCAAAAGAACACGAGCACTCGTCGCCCTGAGCGGAGGAGTGGACAGCGCCGTCGCGGCGCTGAAGCTGATGGACGAGGGACGCACGCTGGAGACGGCCACGGTGCGCCTGTGGGCCGGCGGCGACAGGCGCAGCTGCTGCTCGCCGGGCGCCCTGCAGCGCGCCCGGCAGACGGCCGAGTGGCTCGGCCTCCCGCACCATTTCGTCGACCGTGAGGCCGAGTTCGAGGCCGCGGTCGTCGAACCGTTCGTGGCGGCCTATCTGGGCGGGGAGACGCCGAACCCTTGCGTGAGCTGCAACCCGAGGCGCCTGGCGGCGCTCGTCGGCTTGGCCGACGAGCTGGGCCTGGCGCGTGTCGCCAGCGGCCACTACGCACGGCTCGTGTGGCGCGACGGCGAGCCCTACGTGGCGCGCGGCGCCGATCCCGCCAAGGACCAGTCCTACATGCTGTGGGCGGTCCCTCCGCAGGTGCTGGCACGGCTCGAGTTCCCCCTCGGGGAGACGACCAAGCGCGAGACGCGCGCCGCCGCGGAGGCGGCAGGACTGCCCGTCGCGGCCGAGCCCGAGAGCCAGGAGGTCTGCTTCGCCGTCGACGGCTACCAGCGCTTCCTCGACGAGCGCGGCGTGCAGCCCCGGGCGGGCGCCATCGTCGATCGCGACGGGGCGGTGCTTGGTACGCACCGGGGGCACTGGCGGTACACGATCGGCCAGCGGCGCGGCCTCGGCCTGTCGTCGACTGAGCCGCTGTTCGTACTCGAGCGCCGGGCGGCCGACAACGAAGTCGTCGTCGGCCGCCGGCACGAGCTCGACGTGCGCGAGGTCACGGTACGGGACCTCGTGGACCGCGGGCTGGGCGACGGGGGCGGCCTGCTCGTGCAGCTGCGCTACCGCTCGCCGGCGGCGCCCGTCGTCGCGCTCGAACGTCGCGGCGCGGGGCGCGCCCTGGTGCGGCTCGGGGAGGCGTTCGCCGGGGCGGCTCCGGGGCAGTCGGCGGTGTTCTATCGCGACGCTGTGGTGGTCGGCGGCGGCGTGCTCGCCGAGCCTGCCTGAGCGCCTCCACGGCAGCCTGAGCAGCCGCGGGAGTATGATACGCTTCGTGCAGGTATAAGAGACTGACTTGGTCTGGAAGGAGAGGTGCATGGACACCATGTTCGTGAGCGCCGCGATGAGCACCCCGTCCCTCGTGCTGCGGTACGCCGCCGCCTTCTTTTTCGTGGTCGTGGCCATCTTCATGGCCTACGCGCTGTTCAAGGCCGCCAAGGCTCTGGAACGCGTCGACAAGATCCTCGTGGACGTCGACGAGAACGGCATCCCGCTCATGCAGAAGGCCGGCGCCACGCTCGACGGCGTCAACGCCAACCTGGGCAACGTCGACGAGATCACCAAGGATGTGGCCGGGATCACCGACAAGCTCGACAAGATGGCCACCTCCGTGGAGGGGGCGGTCACGACTCCCGCGCGCAAGGCCGCTGCCTTCAGCGCCGGCGTCCGGTCCGCGGTCTCCAGCTTCATGAAGCGCGACCAGAGCGACGCCGCCGCGCCCGGCGAGGCAGCGGCGGATGCCGCCGAAGCTGCCGGCGACGCGGCTACCACGGCGTCTTCGGGTGTGGCCGATACCGCGACGGCGGCCGCCGAGGCCGTGGCCGACGCCGTCGCGGACGCGAAGCCCGACGAGGCCTGACATGGGCTTCACGAGCAAGCTCGTCGTCGGCGGCATGGCCGCGGGGGTGGCGCTGGCCTACTACGTGCAGAAGCGGCGCGCACACAGCGGCGAGGGCTACCTCGACATCCTCCGGCAGCTGCCGTCCGACGCCCAGCGCTGGGCCGTCGACGCGAAGCGCAGGGCCGCCGTGGCCCTCGAGGAGGGCAAGGCGGCGGCCCGCGAGCGTGACTCCGACTACACCAGGCAGCGGACGGCGGCGAGCGCGCCGCCGGCCGCGGACTGCTGAGGCGGCGCATGGCCGAGAGGATCGACCTCGAGGTGCCGGCCACCCTGAACGCCCTCTCCACCGTGCGTATGGTACTGGGCGGTCTCGGCGCGCGCCTCGACTTCTGCCTCGACGATCTCGAAGACATCTACCTGGCGACCGACGGGCTGCTGCGCACGGCGCTTGACGCGGATGCCCTGGACCGTTTGAGCGTCGAGATGCTGGTCGACGACGGAGGAGGGCTGCGGTTCGCCGCGGGGCCCTTCAAATCCGCCAAGCTGCGCGCCGACGTGACCATCCACGCCGAGGACTGCCTCGACCTCTGCATGCTGCTGCGCAGGACGGTCGACGACGTGGTGCTCGAGGACGAGGACGGCGCGTACCGCATCGTCCTCGTCAAGCGGCGCAAAGGTGGCCCGGCATGAGCGACCGGGACGGGCGCAGGGTCAACGACCCGCTCGATGTCGAGGCGCCGCCGGGTCAGGCGCGCGCTTTGACCGCCGACGACGAGGACGAGGCCTCCGCACAGGGCGGTCCCGCCGCCGACGCTCAGGGCCGGGGGCGCGACGACTCCGAGAAGCTCGACCAGTACCTGCTGCGGCGCTATCACCTGTACGGCGACCGCGCGGCGCGCGAGCAGCTCATCACGATGTACCTGCCGCTGGTGCGCTCCCTGGCGCGTCGCTACGCCTCGCGCGGCGAGCACTTCGACGATCTCGTACAGGTCGGCGCCATCGGGCTCATCAAGGCCATCGACCGTTTCGACCTGAGCCGCGGCGTCGAGCTGACCACCTACGCGACGCCCAACATCGTCGGCGAGATCAAGCGCTACTTCCGCGACAAGGGCTGGTCGGTGCGCGTGCCGCGCGGCTTGCAGGAGCTCAACATCCGCCTCAACAAGGTCATCGACGAGCTGGTGCCCAAGCTGCAGCGCTCGCCGACCATCAATGAGCTGGCCGAGGCGGCCAACGCGACCCCGGAACAGGTGCTCGAGGCGCTCGAGAGCAGCCAGGCCTACAACTCCGTCTCGCTGCAGGCCTCGCCCAACGGCGGGGGCGGCGAGGAGGACGCCGGTCTCATCGACTACCTCGGCGGCGAAGAAGAGGCCTACGGCGCCATGGAAGACCGCACGACGTTGGCGCCCGGTTTCGCCAAGCTCGACAAGCGCGAGCGCTACATCCTTCACCTGCGCTTCTTCGAGGGCCTCACGCAGAGCCAGATCGCCGAGCGCGTGGGCATCTCGCAGATGCACGTCTCGCGCCTCATCAGGCGCTCGCTCGAGAAGCTGCGCGAGGAGATCGGGGAGCTCGACAATCCCCAGATCATGCGGCCTCCCGGCGACGACCCCGAGTAGACGATCCAACCCCAGACCACGCGAGGCCCCACGTGAACGCTGCCGACATCCGCGACCTGTTCAGAGACTTTTTCGTCGAGAAGGGGCACCTCGTCGCCGAGCCCGCCAGCCTGGTCCCCGCCGGCGACACCAGCGTCCTTTTCACGACCGCCGGCATGCAGCAGTACAAGTCCTACTACCTGGGCGTCGACACGCCGCCGGCCACGCGCATCACCACGTGCCAGCGCTGTTTTCGTACCTCGGACATCGAGAACGTGGGCAAGACCGCGCGTCACCTCACCTTCTTCGAGATGCTCGGCAACTTCTCGTTCGGCGACTACTTCAAGGTCGAAGCCATCGCGTGGGCGCTGGAGCTCTCCGACCGCTTCGGCATCGACCGCGGCAAGGTGTGGGTCAGCGTCTTCGGCGGCGACGACCAGGTCCCCGTGGACGACGAGGCCGTCGCGCTGTGGAAGTCCCACGGCTTCAGCGACGAGCGCATCGTCCGTCTCGGGCGCAAGGACAACTTCTGGGGGCCCGCCGGGCCCACCGGGCCGTGCGGGCCCTGCTCCGAGCTCTACTACGACTTCGGCCCCGAGATGGGCTGCGACGACCCCGACTGCGCCCCGGGCTGCGACTGCGATCGTTTCCTCGAGTACTGGAACCTGGTGTTCGTGCAGTACGAGATGGACGAGGAGGGCGGCCTCACGCCGCTGCCCAAGCCCAGCATCGACACCGGCCTGGGCATCGAGCGCATCGCCGTGATCACCCAGGGCGTCACCAACGTGTTCGACAGCGACCTCTTCGCGCCGCTGATCGCCAGGGGCGCGGAGCTGGCCGGCGTCGAGCCTTTGGCCTCGCCGGCCGTCACCCGCGCCCTCCGCACGATGGCCGAGCACGCGCGCGGCGCGGCCTTTCTCGTCATGGACGGCGTCCTGCCCGGCAACGACGGGCGCGACTACGTTCTGCGGCGCATCATCCGCCGCGCCGTGCAACAGGGCGTCGCCATCGGCCTCGAACGGCCGTTTTTGGCGACGCTGGCCGAGAGCGTCGTCGAGCAGATGGGCGCTGCCTACCCGCGACTCGTGGCGGCCCGCCCCGACATCGTGCGCGTGATCGGCGAGGAGGAGGTGCGCTTCCGGCACACGCTGCAGCAGGGCATGGGCATCCTCGACGAGGCGCTGCGACGCGCCCGCGACACGGGCGCGGAGCTGCCGGCGGAGGTCGCCTTCGAGCTCCACGACACCTACGGTTTTCCCTTCGACCTCACCCGCGAGATCGCCGCGGAGTGGGAGATGAGCGTCGACGAGGAGCGCTTCGAGCACTTCATGGAAGAGCAGCGCGAGCGCGCCCGCGCCGCCCAGAGGGCGGGCGCCTTCGACTCCGGTCCCGGCGAGCTCGAGGAGTTCCAGCGCGACAACGCGGGCCTGCCCGTGTCGTTCGTCGGCTACGAGCGACTCGAAGTCTTCACCGTGATCCGTGTGTGCGGCGAGCTCGCCGACGGCCGCGTGGCCGTCAAGCTCGCCGAATCGCCGTTCTACGCGGAGGGCGGCGGTCAGGTCGCGGACACGGGCTGGATCCACACCGACTCGGGCAAGCTCGAGGTCGACGAAGTGGTGCGCTTTGAGAACGACCAGGTGGTCGTCGCCCGCCGCATCGAGGGCGCCGTGGTGGCGGGCGAGCGCGCCAAGGCCATGGTCAACGCGGTACGCCGGCACCAGACCGCCTGCAATCACACGGCGACGCACCTCCTTCACAACGCCCTGCGCATCGTGCTCGGCGAAAACGTGCGTCAGGGCGGCTCCATGGTGCGCCCCGAGCGCCTGCGCTTCGACTTCAGCGTGCGCGGCGCGCCGGGCGCCGCCGAGCTGCGCCAGGTCGAGGACCTCGTCAACCGGCGCATCGTCGAGAACCACGCCGTGCGCGCGTTTGTGACCACCAGGGAATACGCGACTGAGATCGGGGCGGTGGGATTGTTCGAGGAGAAGTACGGGGAGTTCGTGCGCGTCCTCGAGATCGACGATTTCAGCCGCGAGCTGTGCGGTGGTACGCACGTATCGTCGACGTCGCAGATCGGCTTGTTCAAGATCTTGAGCAGCCAGTCTGTGGGCGCCAACACGCGCCGCATCGAGGCGATCACCTCGGCGGCCGCCATCGAGCACTACCGTGAGCTCGAGCGCGCCTGGGACGGCGTGGCCGCGGCGCTGGGCGTCAAGCCGGAGCGCGTGCCCGCCGCCGTAGGTAAGCTCGAAGCCCAGGTGGGCGAGCTGCAGAAGAAGCTCAAGGCCGCGGAGAGCGGCGAGCGCAAGGACCTCGCCGGCGAGCTGCTCGAGCAGGCGCTCGAGGTGGGCGGCACGGCTGTCGTGGCCGCGTCGCCGCAGGTGGACGCGGCCGACGAACTATTGGCGCTCGCCGACGAGCTGCGTGAGCGGCGCCCCGACTCCGTGCTGCTGCTCATGGCCGCGGTGGACGGCCGGGTGGCGGCCGTGGTCGCGGCCGCCGACGCGGCCGTGGGCCGCGGCCTGCACGCGCAGGACGTGCTCCGCGCGATGATGCCCGCCGTGGAAGGCAAGGGTGGCGGCAAACCGACCCTTGCCCGCGGCGGCGGCCCCGCGGTCGACGGGATCCCCGCCGGTCTCGAGGCCGGCCTCGCCCGGGTCCGCGAGCTGCTCGGGTCCTGAGTGCGGATCCTGGCGCTCGATCACGGCGCCGTGCGCACCGGCGTGGCGATCTCCGACGAGACGGCGACGCTCGCAAGGCCGCTCACCGTCCTCGACAGGGTCGAGACGGACGCCGGCTTCGCGGCGCTGCTCGCCCTGGTCCGCAGTGAGGCGCCCGGGTGCGTCGTGGTAGGGTTGCCGGTGTCGCTCGACGGGCGGGAACACGCCCAGGCCAGGCGCGCGCGGGCGTTCGCCGCCCGCCTCGCCGCCGCCGTCGCTACTCCCGTGGAGCTGTACGACGAGCGCTTTACGTCGCGCCTGGCCGACCAGCGCGGCGGCAGGGCCGCACGGGACGCGCGGGCGGCGGCGACCCTGCTCGAGGATTATTTGAGGACGATCGGTGACAGGCAGCCCTGACGACACCAGCACCTGGCCCCCGCAGCCTTCATCGGCACGGTCCGCCACGCCCGCCCGGCGCAGCACGCGTCACTCCCGGCCCGGCAAGCGTCGCCCTCGCTTTCTCGGCTACCTGCTGGTCGCGGTCTTCGCTTTCATCCTCGGCCTGGGCACGGGGTACACCCACGGCTACTTCGCCTCCGGCGACGTGGGCCGCAAAGTCACCGTGGTCGTGCCCGTGGGCGCGACCCTGAGCTCCATCGCCAGCGAGCTCGAAGCGAAGGGCGTGGTCAAACACGCGCGCGCTTTCGTGATCCGCGCCGAGTCGGACGGCTACGCCACGAAGTTCATGCCCGGCACCTACGCCTTCCACCAGAACGAGCCCTACGAGGAGCTCGTCGCTCTGCTCGCGCGCGGGGTGAACCCGCCCACCGTCAAGGTCAGCATCCCGGAGGGCGCCACGCTCAAGCAGGCCGGAGGCCTGGTGGCGGCCGCGGTCGGCGCCATCACCGCGGCCGACTACGTGGCCGTGGCCCGCGACGACCCGCCGCCGTTTCGCCTCGGCGGCTACAAGTCCGGGACCACGCTCGAGGGCATGCTCTTCCCGGCCACCTACGAAGTGATCCCCAAGGTGAAGGCGCGGGGGTTCGTCGCGAAGCAGCTCACGGCGTTCGCGGAGAACTTCGCCAAGGTCGACGTGACCCACGCCCTCAAGGCCAACCTCACGCCCTACGATGTGGTGATCATCGCCTCCATGATCGATCGCGAAGCCCTGGTGCCGGCAGAGCGGCCGCTGGTGGCGGCCGTCATCTGGAACCGCCTGCGCATCGACATGCTCCTGCAGATCGACGCGACCATCCAGTACGCCCTCGGCAAGACCAAGCCGGTGCTCACCTACGACGACCTCAAGATCGACTCTCCGTACAACACCTACAAGCATCCGGGGCTGCCGCCGACGCCCATCTCCAACCCCGGGCTGGCCGCGCTGGAGGCGGCCGCGGCCCCGGCGAACGTCGACTACCTCTACTACGTGGCCCGCAACGACGGCACCCGGCGGCACTACTTCTCGAAGGAGTACGCGCAGTTCCTGGTGGATCAGGAGAAGGCCAAAGCCAACGGTCAGTGAGCGCCTCGGACGTGGTCGTCACCCGGCCCGCCGCAGGAGCCGTCGCCGCGACGGCAAATGTAAGGGGGGCGGCGAAGGCGTCGCAGGGCGCTTTCCAGAGGGGGCACCACGGTCACAGGAACCACGCAGCTCATCGGCATCATCGGCCGGCCGGTAGCGCACTCGCTTTCGCCGGCCATCCACAACGCGGCCTTCGTGGCGCTCGGCCTCGACATGGTCTACGTGCCGTTGCCGGTGCGGGACGAGGACGTGGGCGCCGCGGTGAAGGGCCTCGCGGCCCTCGGCTTTCGCGGCGCCAGCGTCACGATCCCGCACAAAGGCGCGGTCCTGCCGTACCTCGACCGGGTCGACGGCGACGCGGCGCTCGCCGCGGCCGTGAACACGATCGTCGTCGAGGGCGGCGAGCTGCTCGGCTACAACACCGACGTCGCAGGCGTCTACACCGCGCTGGTCGACGCCTGCGGCGACTCGCTGCGCGGCGCCCCCGGTCTTCTTCTCGGAGCCGGCGGCGCGGCGCGAGCGGCGGCGCTGGCGCTGGCGCGGCTGGGCGTCGATCTCACCGTGGTCAACCGCACGGCCGCGGCGGCCGAGCGCCTCGCGGCGCTCACGGCCGCGGCCGTGCCCGGCTGCGCCTGCCGCTGTCTGCCGCTGGCGGGACTCACCGCCGCCCGCGTGGCCGCGCAGCGTGTGCTGGTCAACGCGACGTCGCTGGGAATGGACGGCGTAAGTAAAGTCCCCGCGTCGTTGGCCGATACTGTTACGGCGGGGCAAGTCGTAGTCGATGTTGTGTACACCCGCGGCGAGACCGACTTGCTCGCGCAGGCGCGGGCACGCGGAGCCACCGTGATCGGCGGCCTCGAGATACTCGTCCGGCAGGCGGCCGCGGCGTTCGAGCTGTGGACCGGCAGGTCCGCGCCACTGGATGTGATGCGAGATGCCACGCGGCAAAGGTGAGAAGTCGACAACGAAGACGGTCAGCAGCGGACCGTCCGACAACGGAGGCGCGGAGGTGGAATCGATGATGACGCCCGCCGAGGCCCCGTTCGACGATGCTTCGCCGCCGCCGGAGCCTCAGGGCGGGGTCGACAGCCTGCTGAGCGCGCCCGCCGACGCGCTCGCCGAGGCTCTCGCCGAAGTCGAGGCCCCGCGCGGCGTCACGACCGACGACGTACTCG